>Ga0210401_10000122_pt1 | contig 90623 bp, 85 predicted proteins | sample IncBWH32MmetaG_FD_150866 | JGI IMG/M metagenome (GOLD analysis project Ga0210401, IMG submission 150866) | Forest soil microbial communities from Barre Woods Harvard Forest LTER site, Petersham, Massachusetts, United States - Inc-BW-H-32-M | ecosystem: Environmental > Terrestrial > Soil >...
AGGCATCGACTTCCGCTGGCGATTTGCCGCCAACGAACAGAGGCGCGGCGACAATCTCGCCGGGTGTGGATGCCGACCACCCGTCCGCGTAGCCGATCAGCGGCAGATAGCGGGGCTCGATCATCTCCACCGTGAGTTTTTCGAGCGTCCAACCGCGGCCGAAATGCCACGGCTCCAGATGCGAGTTTTCCAGGCCGTAAGACGCCAAGCGGTCGCGAGCCCATTCCGCAGCCCGCTTATGGGCCGGCGATGCCGTAAGCCTCGGACCGATGGTCACCGTCAACATGTCAAACACCGGCTCGACCTGCGACCGTTCGAAGGCTTCGCTGTGAATCTTAGCGAGCAGGTCGCGATCGACAGGCGCTTGAGCCAGCAGGATGGAAGCGACTCCGGTCCCAATCATCAAACCCAACAGCAGATGCTTTTTCATTGCCGCGTCATTTTATCATGCGCCAGACCGACTCTCGGACGCGAGACCTTACGATAGAGTGGTGCCTATGCGGTCTCTTATTTTCCTCTTGGTTGTAGCTGTTTCCGCCGTGGCCCAGCGATCTATCGGCGGCATTGTCAACGCGGCCAGTTATGCGGCAGCGCCTTTTGGACGCGAGCGGCAATCCGATCGGTAACAATAACGTCGCGCAGGGCTCGATTTTTGTGATTTTCGGCGCCGCTCGGTACCAGCCTGCAGGCATCCAACGGAATATCCGTCTCTATCATTAGCGGGGGCCAGACCGTGGCCGCTTTTATGGATTACGCCTCGGCGGGCCAAGGTGGCGGCCATTTTGCCATCGAACACGCCGGTGGGAGCCGCCAGTGTGACCGTCGGCTATAACGGACAGACCAGCGCGCCGGCCTCCATCAACGTGGTCGGGACGCAGTTCGGACTGTTCACCGCGAACGCCCAGGGGAATGGTCCTGCGGTCGCGCAAGTGTTCTCCGGTTCGGCCGCGCCGGTGTTTATGGGTCTAACGACCCCTGCCCATCCGGGTGAAACGATCGTGATTGTGGGCACAGGTCTGGGCGGAATCACGGGACCAGACAACGCTGGTCCGGGCGCCATTTTGGTTGGGTCCAACGTGATCGTCACTATTGGCGGAATCGTCGCGACGACGAACTATGCCGGCCGCTCCCCGCAATTCCCTGGCGAGGATCAGATCAACTTCGTTGTTCCCGCCAATGTGCCCACCGGTTGTTATGTTCCTGCCTCGGTTACCGCCAGTGGACAAGTTAGCCAGGACATCGTCTTGTCCATTGCGCCGGCCGGACCCTCAGCGTGCGTGCATCCATTGGGACTGTCCGAGGGCGCTTTGGCTACCCTCGACAGCGGAAGAACAGTCAATATCGGGGTCTTTCAAGTGCTGCGTGCCTATGTTGCACAATCCGGCCGTTCGGGCGAGGGAGTCGGCAGGCTTTTCGATAACGTCAACGCCAACGAAGTGTTTCAGATGTACAACCGCGTTCTGGCCTCGTTTGGAACAGTCTCGTATCCTGCGCCCTTCAACTCCTGCGTCGTTATCGAATCAGCAGCTTACAGCCCCTGGATTCACAGTGCCTGACTTTACTGCGATAGGCGGTACGGAATTGGTATCCGATCCGGCGTCCCTGACGATGAAGGGGCCCGGCGGGACTGGCAATGTCTCGCGTTTGAACACGGGCGGATATCTGGGTACGTTCTTGACGCCGATCCTGGGACCGGGTTCCTGGACCCTTGCAGGCAACGGCGGGGCCGACGTGGGCGCATTTCAGCGCGAATATAACCCTCCCGGATGATCTCAGTTGGACTAACGCGGGCAACTTCACGACTGTTCCGCGCAGTGATTTGACAATCCTCTGGACCGGCGGCAACGTGACTGCCAGCTCGGTGGGCACCGTATTTGGGAATTCCACGATCGTGAATGTACAAGATCCATCCCAAACACGAGCCAAGAGCTTCTATTGCTCTGTGCCCGCTTCCGCGTCCAAGTTTGTAGTTCCCATGAGCGTTTTGCAACAACTCCCGTCCAGCACGACAGCGGCCGGGGAGAGCGCCTACAGGACGCTGGGAATCACGACCGGCGGAATCGGAACCTTTACCGCGCCGCTTACCAAAGGTACACTGGACGCTGGTGTGATCGCCTACGGCGAGGCCTATGTACTCAGCGTCAAATTGCTCAGTAAATAAGCGCATGACACTAGAGCCGAATAGGTGCGTCGTAGTATGCTTAAAATTGGAAATCAACTTCTGGGGAGGTTTCAGCATGCTCGCAAAGTCACGCGGGTGCAGATTGTTAGCTTTATCTTTCTTACTTTCGACGGGCGCCTCGTGGGCGCAGATCACCGCTATCGAAGGGGACGTGAAGGGCACCGACGGCCAAATGGTCAAGAACGCTTCGATTCTCATCGAGCGTGAGGACATGAAGGGCACCTATAAAGGCGCCAAAACCGACAAGAAGGGCCACTACATCTACAATGGACTTCCGATCGGCACATACACTGTGAGCGTCATGGTCGATAACCAGAAGAAGGACGAGATGCAGCACGTCCGGACCAAGCTGGGCGATCCCGTTCCGGTCAACTTCGACCTGAAACAATCCGCGGCGCAAGCAGCTCCCGCTGATCCGGGCGCCGTGACCAAAGAACAAGAGCGCGGGATGAGCAAAGAACAGAAGGACGCGATCGAGAAAAAGGCCAAGGAAAACGCCGCCGCCATGGCGAAGAACAAGGCTTTGAACGACGCCTTCAACGCCGGCAAGGAAGCGTTAAACCAGAAGAACTATGACGCGGCCGCCGATGCCTTCAAGAAGGGGGCCGAGCTCGATCCCAACCAGCACGTCATTTGGGCCAATCTCGCCGACACGTACGTTGCAATCGCCGGTACCAAGACAGGAGCGGACCAGCAGGCGGCCCTAGATCAAGCTTTGGAAGCCTACCAGAAAGCGATCGCTCTGAAACCGGACGAGGCGCCCTATCACAACAATTATGCGCTGGCCCTGGCCAAGGCCAAAAAGATAGAGGAAGCCAAGGCCGAACTGACCAAGGCGGCGCAGATCGATCCCACTCAGGCCGGAAAATACTACTACAACTTGGGGGCGGTGCTGGTTAACACCGGGCAGACCGCTGCGTCCGAGGACTTCTTCAAGAAAGCGATCGAGGCCGATCCAAACTACGCCGATGCACAGTTCCAATATGCAACCGCCTTATCGGCCAAGCTGACTACCGGCGCGGATGGTAAAGTGACCGCACCGGCCGGCATGCAGGAAGCGTTGAACAAGTACCTCGAACTGCAGCCGAATGGTCAATTTGCCGAAGCAGCCAAAGGCATGCTGCAGATGATCGGCGCCACTATCCAGACCGACTACAGCAACCCCAACGCCAAGAAAGGGCCGACCAAAAAGAAATAGGCGAACCTCGGCACGTCGGATTGTTTTCCCATTGACGGCGTAGGAGATTCGTGTAACAGTCTCTACAAGCCAAAAATGTCCGGACCCATAAACCTGTTTTGGTACAGTTCGGTCGCGGTGCAACTACTGTTCTGTATCCATCTGGTCTGGACGCGGCTGGCCAAGAACTATCCTATTTTCACGCTTTACCTGGGTTGCTCGGTGGTGGGTTCCCTGGCCGCGATGTTCTTCATGAGGGGCGCCATGGGGGCCCGGCTGCCTCTCTCTTACACCTACTTCTGGCTGTGGACTGAACCGGTCCTGCTGCTACTCCAGATCGCAGTGACGCTGGAGGTGCATACGCGAATGTGGAACGAGCACTCGGGCATGGTTCGCCCCGCCAAGCCGCTGTTGTTTTTTGCACTCTTGACGGCGCTGGTCTTTGCGGCCATTCCGCTAAAGGCGGAGCTAAGCCGGTTCAGCGCACTCCAGTTGCGAGCCATGATTCAATTTGAATTCCTGGCCAAGCGTTACATATCGAGCGTGCTGGCGCTTTTTCTGGTCTTCTCGGCAGCACTATTTCTAATAGCCATCCGCAACGGATCCAGGAGTAGTATTTTCCGGCACGAGGGAATGCTGGCGGCGTATTTCGGAATTTACGCGGTAGCCGTATTCTCGGTAGACATGGGTTGGGCGATGCCCACGCTCGTAAACAACTACCTGGCTTCCGCGTTGACGCTTTGTTTTGTAGTGTGGATGAGCGTCTTTAAGCCTCGCGAGGAATTGTTGGAGTCCTAATTCTACAAATCCCGGCAGAGACAACTGCCACCCTGCCGGGACTTGAGTGTATTTCTCTACTATTTCTGATCCGGACACTCTGGCGGACACGTCGGCAAGGGAAGGTCTGTACGCACCTGAGATGACGCGGGGGTTGCGGTTTGAACAACAATGATGCTGGCGGCGGCAAGGGCGAGCCAGAAAGACAATGTGAGCTTCTTCATAAGTTTCTCCTTTGTTTGCGGTCTTGTCGCGCCTAAGGGCGCATGACCGCAAGTATGGAAACAGCATCTCACACTATCAGTGCCAAAAAGCATAGGTATAGAAGCAAAGTTCTGGTGCGTGCTATCGCCGGTTCATGGGTATCGGCATGGATTCCAAGACAATTCTCGGCATTTATGTTTTGGCGATAATTAATTGACAAAAAGATACGTTTTGAAAAATTATACTAACACTATTTTGGTAAAGCAAACACAATTGTTACTTATACTGCCGCGTCGCTTCAGCGGCGAAGATCCGGCGAGGGCACACTGAGCGAAGGTGGCATTGAGAAATTCAGGAGGGTTGGCCCAAGCCAAATTTTCTTCGGAACGAAGCGGTAGCGAGCTTCGTCTATTAGATCAAATAAGCAGCAAGTCTCCGTGCGGCGACCCTTTCCCCAAAAACCAACCCCGCACGGGGACCTCCTCTTTTTTATCGTCCTGTAACCAACTTATGACCAACCCTTACGGCGGTTGGCACGTCTATCCGTACGTAGCAGCTAGCCTCCGTGCGGACCCTTTCCCCAAAAGCCAACACCGCACGGAGGCATCATCCTTACTGTCCACGTGCTTCGGTGCTTACAGCGTTCCTGTTCGGAATCGGACAATGGTTAAAACTTCCCAGCCGAACCAGCGTCTTACATGCGGAGGCAACGCAAAATGTCCAAAACTATGTGGGGACTCTTACTTGGAATCCTGGCAGTCGCAGGAGTCCAAGCCCAAGGACCAGGGGATCGGCGCATATCGAAGAAGGGGGAGGACCGGATTACCAAGGAAGTCCGGCATGAACTGGTCACGCTGCCGTATTACAGCGTGTTCGATGACCTGGCTTACAAAGTCGACGGCGATACGGTTACCCTGTACGGCGCCGTGACCCGGCCGACATTAAAGTCCGATGCAGAGAACGTGGTGAAGAAGATCGAGGGCGTCAGCCGAGTAGTCAACAATATCGAAGTTCTGCCGCTCTCTCCCAATGACGATCAAATCCGGCGAGCTGTTTATCGGGCCATCTATTCCCAGCCCGGCCTGGATATGTACAGCCTGCGCGCCGTTCCGACTATTCACATCCTTGTTAAGAACGGGAATGTCACCCTAACTGGCGCCGTCGCCAATGAGGGCGATAAGGATCGGGCATACATCGCGGCTAACGGCGTGCCTGGCGTATTCTCGGTCAAAAACGATATTCAAGTAAGTCCTTAGACGGCTTTCTGGCCAACAGCGGCCGGTTCAGGAATTCGATTAACGGGGCCATGACGCGAAAGCGGTCGGCTACTTCGCGATAAAGCCGCGGGGTAGTGCTCAAGGACGCGTCCAGGTTCGTATCCAGTATCCAGTCCTTCATTTTGATCAGTTCGATGGCCGGGTGATTGGGGTCGAAGCCCTTGGGGGCCCGGGTCAGCTCGTCGCCTTGCAATTCGCCCAGAAGCCGGCGAACCTTGCGGACGGCCAGAATGCGGCGCAGCTCCTGATGATGCTCCCCGATGTGAGTGCGAACCAGCAGCATGGTCTCAGGCGCGGGATGATAGATCCCGCCAGCCACCTCGATCTGGTCGTGCGAAACGCTGAAATAGAAGCCGCTGGCGGCGAGGCGCTCTCCTCCGCGCCGCGAGAATGAGGCGGCGATGTGGGTTTTATAGGGCGTCTTGTCGGCAGCGAACCGCGTATCCCGATAGATTCGAAAGATCGCCTTTTTGGGATCGGTGACATACGCCGGTGCGAATTTCGCGAACTCGCTATTGAGGGCGCTGACCAGTTCAAGCATCGGCTGTTTGACGTGCTGATCGAACAGGTGCTTGCGGGGCTGGAACCATTCCCGGCGATTGTTGCGCTTCAGGCTCCGGAAAAACTTCACCATCTCTTCGGGAAATCCTTGAAAACCAGCTGGCACAAACGTACTCCTTTATAATTTGAAAAGATGCCCGTCCGGACAGAAACCATCGAGCGTCTTGGCAACCTTTCCAATTTAGCGATCTCCGAAGGAACTTTGTTGAGCCGGTACACGCGCTTTGGGATCGGCGGCCCAGCCGAAGTGTTTGCCGAAACTTCCGACGAGGAAAGCTTCATGCAAGCCTTTGCTCTGGTGCGGTCGAGCGGCGCCGACTATACAGTGATCGGCGACGGCACCAACCTGATCGTTTCCGACGCGGGATTCCCTGGGATTGTGCTGCGCTTCACGGCCCGACATATTCACAGCCACGGCACGAACGTTCGAGCGCACGCGGGCGCGGAGTTGCAGACGGTGGTGGATCAATGCATTGACCTAGGACTCAAAGGTATCGAAACCATGACCGGAATCCCGGGTTCGCTGGGTGCGGCGGTGTACGGCAATGCGGGCGCTTACGGGCACTCGATCGAAGAGCGGATTCGACACGTACGATTTTTCGACGGGAGCGAAGTCAGGGTTTTCGGGCGGGCCGAATGCGAGTTTCACTATCGCGAGAGCATATTCAAGCGCCACAAAGACTGGATCATCTTTTCAGCGGTGCTAGAGATGGACCCTGCGCCGGCCGATGAATTGCGAAAGACCGCTACCGAGATCTTCCAAATCCGCTTGGCCAAGTACCCGCCGACGATGAAGTGCGCCGGGAGCATTTTCAAGAACCTGATCCTGGCCGAGTTGCCGATTGAGGTGCGGCGGCAAATTCCGGAGCGAGTGATCCGCGAAGGAAAAGCACCTTCGGCCTATTTCCTGGAGCAAGTAGGCGCCAAGGGAATGCGGAGCGGCGACATTCAGGTGGCGGATTATCATGCCAACCTGATCTACAATGCCGGCCAGGGGACCGCGCGCGAGCTTTGCGAGATCATAGGCGAGCTGAAGTCGCGCGTCCGCGAGCGGTTCGGCCTGGAGTTGGAGGAAGAGGTTCAATATGTCGGGTTCGGCAGGAACGGCGGCTCGGGGGCGATTTAGGCGCTTAGCTTGCTCGGCGCTCCCAACCGTGGGACTTCGGAGCGGGCTTGGGTAAGATAGGCGCATGTCCTCGGATGGTTTAAAAGGGATGATTGCGGAACGGCGACTAACTTTAGTTTCTGACGACGGCGTAGCTCGGGACCTCGTGGTCAGGATCGGTAAGCCGGAGCGTACGCCAGGTCGAGAAGAGTTCTCGTGCGAATGTCAGATTGTGGGGCTGGACGCAGGCAAGGTGCAGCGCATCTATCGCCTCGACGCGTTCCAAGCGATTCAACTTGTTGTGAATTTCATTTCGACCTTGCTCCATCATTATCGGCGGGAGGCGAAGGGCCGCATCTATTGGCTGGAGCCCGGAGACGATATGGGATTTGCAGAACCCGGGGATACGACAGCGTCTTAGACATCATTGTGTGGCTCAAGCATTAAGACGGCAGTTTTAGGCCTGCACGCTTTTGACCCTTAATTCGTAATATAAGTAAGGTATATGCGATTCGCGTTGTTGGCCGCGCTAGCTCTGGCATTTTTGCAGGCTCAGGACCGGCGTGTCCCCGTCATTGTGGAACTGTTCACCAGTGAGGGCTGCTCCAGCTGCCCTCCGGCCGATCTGTGGCTGGCGCGCCTGGAGAGGTCACAGCCGGTTGCCGGCGCGCGCGTCATCGCTCTCGAAGAGCACGTCGACTATTGGAACCAACTCGGTTGGGTGGATCCGTTTTCCGCTCCGCACTATCGCGGCCGGCAAAACGATTACGCCCTGGCTTTTCACGCCGAAAACATCTATACCCCTCAAATGATTGTAAACGGGCAAGTGCAGGTTACCGGGGACGATACCAATCGCGGTTACCAGATAATCGCTAAACAGACCCAGACCACTCTGGTGGATCTCAAGAACGCCGCAAATGCCAAGGATCCGGACTTGGTCGATCTATCCGTGCAAGTTACAAATCCCAAGAACCCGAAGCCGCATGCGGAGGACGTCTACCTGGCGGTAACGGAAAAAGAGCTGGAGTCGCAGGTGCTGGGCGGAGAAAATGCCGGCCGGCGGCTCCGGCATGCACCCGTGGTTCGCAGCTTCGGCATTATCGGGCGAATCGATCCCAACGGTTCCAGCGTCGGACAGATCACCAATACATTGCGGCTGCCGCATGAGTGGAAGCGCGAGAACCTACGCGCGGTGGTCTTCGTGCAGGAGCACGACACTCTGCGAATCACCGGCGCCGCTACCGCCGAACTGCGCTAGCCCAAGCTCAAATAGCAGCCCACAGCCTGCGCTTCTTGCGGTATCCTACTAGACCAAGGAGACACCATGCTATCTCGCCGTGATCTGGGCCGCCGATTTTCACTGGTAGCTGCCGGCATCGCCATCGGAGGCGAAGCTGCTTTCGCGCAGCGTTCCATTGTGCATGCCAAGGACCGGAGCCCGCTGGTGCTCCTCAATGCCAATGAGAATCCCGATGGACCTCCACAAATCTCCATCGACGCCATGACTAAAGCGCTCCCTCGGGGCGGCCGCTACCATGACGAAGACACTGAGGCATTGACCGCCGCGATGGCCGCTTCTGAACATTTGCAAGCGGATCAGGTGTTGGCCGTCTCCGGTTCCAGCGAGGTTCTGCATTGCGCCGTGGATGCCTTCACGTCGCCGACACTGCCGCTGATTACTACCCTGCCTTCCTACGAACAACCCGTAGAAATAGCTGCCGCACTGGGACATCCGGTGATCAAAATCCCGATGACTCCGGAGTGGGCCGCCGACGTCCGCAAAATGGTGGCGGAAGCCGAGAAAGCGCGCGGCGGTTTCATCTACGTCGTGAATCCCAACAACCCGACGTCTTCGATCACGAAGAAGGGCGATATCGCGTGGCTCGTTGCTAATCTTCCCCCCAACACGGTGGCCATGATCGACGAAGCTTATATCCACTACTCGACTTCGCCCGATCTAGCGAGCTCAATCCCCTATGTGCAGCAAGGCAAGAATGTGATCGTGGCGCGGACTTTCTCCAAGATATACGGGATGGCCGGCCTGCGTATTGGATTCGGCTGCGCGCGGCCGGATTTGATCCGCAAGATGTCCCCCTACCGCAATAACATCGTGCCGGTGCCGAGCGTACAGGCCGCCAAAGTGGCGCTGGCGTCGCCCACGCTGGTGGCGGAACGCCGCGAGAAATTCGGGAAAATCCGCTCCGATATCTGCACCTGGCTGGACGCGAATCGCTACAAGTTCATTCCGCCGCACGGCAACTTCCTGATGATCGACGTTAAGCGGGATGTGCGAGGTGTAATCTCCGACATGCAAGAGCGCGGCGTCGCGGTAGGCCGGCCCTTCCCGCCGCTGAATCAAATGCTGCGCGTCACGCTCGGGACCGATGCCGATATGGCGAAGTTTAAGGAAGTATTTCTCCAAGTCGTAAAGGCTTAGCTTAATTGCGGATCTGGGTGGCTATCGCCGGACTACTAAGATTCTGGTACGATCAATGTAATGGTTTGTATCAGAGTCTTATATGACTCGTTTGAATTGGCCTGCCCAAGCTTCTGAATGATCCCGCCCAGAAACTATCCACCGCGGCGCCCCAAGGTTCGGGAAAACGTGAATGAAGCCATTCGCGTTCGTGAAGTTCGCGCCGTATTCCCAGATGGAACCGTCGAGATCATGCCAACGCTGGCGGCCGTCCGCAAAGCCCAGGAAATGGGGCTGGATTTGATTCTCGTCTCGCCTACCGCCGAACCTCCCGTCGCCAAAGCCATGGATTATGGCCAGTGGCAGTACGAGAACAAAAAGAAGCAGCACGAGGCGAAGAAAAAGCAGCACATCATTCAGGTGAAGGAGCTGAAGTTCCGCCCCAACACCGACGACCATGACTACGAGTTCAAGAAGAACCATGCCATCCGATTTCTAAAGGAAGGCAACCGCGTGAAAGCGGTGGTGCAGTTCCGCGGCCGCGAAATCGCGCACGTTGACTTGGGCAAGAAGCTGCTGCTGCGCTTCGCCGACGATCTGTCCACCCATGGCTTGGTGGAGGGTCAGCCGCGACTCGAGGGTAGGAATGCGCACGTGATCATCAGTCCGGTGAAAGCCACTGGCGGCCCCAAGGAAAAGTCCGATAAGCCGGTGCCGCCCGCACACTAACTCAATAGAACAGATATTTTTGCCACTGATTGTCGCTCTTGGCGAGCAACCGCATGAGGTGGCGGCTGGTGTGCAAGCTGAAGGGCCGGGGAGCGCGCGAAAGGTTCATATTCGCTTCGTCGGGTGTCCGGCTTCCTTTGCGATTGTTGCAAGGATGGCAGCAAGCCACTAGATTCTCCCAGGTGGTCTCGCCCGCGCGTGACCGCGGAACCACGTGATCGAGAGTGAGCTCAGAGGACGGAAGCGTGCGATGGCAATATTGGCAGGTATATCGGTCGCGCATGAGGATGTTCTTGCGCGATAGAGCCCGGGTCTGGTGCGGGATCCGCCGGTATTCGAGCAGCCGGATCACGGAGGGAACGCGGATCGAACGACGCGCCGAATGGACATGCGCCTGGGATTCCTCCTCGGCGGACGCGACGCCCTTCAACACCAGCACCAGCGCCCGACGCGCGGCGCAGATGTTGATGGGTTCATAGCTCGCGTTTAATACGAGGACCGGTCTGTGTAATCGATCAAGACTGGGCATCTTCGGTACTCCCGGAGAAGTTGGAATCACTAATCGGCTGGTCGAATCTCATGCGGCGGTCGACACGCGCTAGGGTGAGCAAGGTCACGCGCTTGGCGCCGGCCATCTTGAGGGCGCGCGCACATGAGGCGGCGGTCGCGCCGGTGGTCATCACATCGTCCACTAGAAGAACCCGCTGGCCGTGCAGCGACGGCCTGGGGCGGGAATGGAATGCGCCGGAGACATTCTGGCGGCGCTTGGCGTTGGTCAGGCCCGCTTGAGTAGCGGTGGGGCGGATCCGGCGGAGGACATTTCTTAGGGGGATATTGGTTCGCCGTCCGATTTCCGAAGCCAGCAGCGCCGACTGGTTAAATCCCCGCTGCCAGCGCTTGCGCCAGTGCAGGGGCATCGGCACGATCACGTCGAATTCCTGATCGCGCGGCAACGCTACGGCCAGCAGACGTCCCAGCGGCTTGGCCAAGGGCTGCACGCGGCCGTACTTAAATAAGTGGATCAGTTCTCGAAGCTCGTCTTCATAGAAGCCGAACGAATAGGCCGCGTCGAACCCGCTCACCCCGCGGCGGCACAAACCACAGAGCCCTTGCTCATCCAGCGGGAAGGAGCTGCGAAACGGCGCCCTGCACTGCACACAGAAATATTCGGCTGCCAGGGGCTCGGGCTTTAATAAGCACGCGCGGCAAACGGGGATTCGCGAGACTTCGCGCAGCGGTTCTTTGCAAATGCGGCAATCGTCGGGGAAAATTAGCGAGAAAACGCTAGTGTAGATCTTGCGGACGAAGGAAAGGGGCAAATCATTCGATGCAGTTTTTGTTAGGCTGCTACTGCTGAAGACGGCACCCCCTTAAGACACTAGTCTACACGAAGCCGACCCCGGATGCAGTCAAGAGCTAAGGTTTTGCGGATAGGCGGAGGATGAGCTAGACGAGAACCGGCGGAGTAACTGCGATTACGATTCCATCTAGGACTTGAGGTGCAGCTGACTCGCGGGAATGATAAGCCAAGCCGACCTCGGTTCCAACAAAGCAAAAAAAGAACCATAGGATCGTGGCAATCCAGTAGATCAACTTTATGATCCTGTGGCTCACGGGAGTTCCCACTGCTACGCTAGCGTGTCTTCGACGATTATCCGGATCTGGCGGGTGAAAGTTCATTCGGCTGTTTTCTTCCCACAACCCACTTCCCACTACCCATCTCCCACTTCCCGATACAATAAAAGCAAAGCCCCTGCATGCGCACCTTTTACATCGAGACCTTTGGTTGCCAGATGAATGCGCACGATTCCGAGAAGGTCATCGGCACACTGGTGTCGGAAGGCTACAGCCAGGTGGAGACTCCCGAACAGGCCGACCTGGTTCTATACAACACCTGCAGCATTCGCGACAAGGCCGAGCAAAAAGTTTTCCATCGGCTGCAACAGTTCAAGAAAGATCACGGACGCGGCAAGGTTTTCGGCGTACTCGGGTGCGTGGCGCAGCAAGAAGGCGAGCGCATATTCGAGCGCGCGCCATTCGTGAGTCTGGTGGCGGGCTCGGCCAGCTATTCCAAGCTCCCCGAAATGCTGGTGCAGCTCGAGGCTGGCAATCGCCATGTCACCGGCCTGAGTCTCGACACGGAAGAAGCCTTCGACACGCCCTTCACACGGCGCGACAATCCGCACCGCGCTTACATCACTATCATCGAAGGCTGCAATAAATCCTGCTCCTATTGCGTGGTGCCTTTCACACGCGGTCCCGAGCGCAGCCGCACCAGCGAGAGTGTTCTCAAGGAAGCGCGCGAGCTGGCGCGCATGGGCTATAAGGAAATCCAGCTTCTCGGCCAGAACGTCAACAGCTATCGTGATCCTTCGCCGACCGGCTGGGATTTCGCGCGTATGCTGCGCGCGGTCGGCGAGGTTGATGGCATCCGGCGGGTCCGGTTTACTACTTCCCACCCGCGAGATTTCGTCAGGGATATCGTGGATGCCATCGACGAGAATCCGGTTCTGTGCAATCACGTTCATTTGCCGGTGCAGTCGGGGTCGACCAAAATGCTCGACCGCATGCAGCGGTTGTACACGCGCGACGATTATATGCGTCGGATTGAATGGATGAAGACGGCGCGGCGGAACATCTCCATCACCACCGACATTATCGTTGGATTTCCGGGAGAGTCTGAAGCGGACTTCGAGCAAACACTGGATCTGCTAAACGAAGTACAATACGATTCATTGTTCGGCTTCAAGTATTCCCGGAGGCCCAATACGCACGCGCTGGCATTGGAGGACCATATCACGGAAGAGGAAAAGAGCCGGCGCTTGGCGATCCTTCAAGAGCATCAGCGAAGCATTCAGATCCGGCGCAATTCCGAACTGGTCGGAACTGTCGAAGAAGCCTTCGTGGAAGGTTACAATCATGCCACGGGCCAATGGATCGGCCGGACTACTCAAAACCGCACTCTCAATTTTATTCATGGGGAGCATGCGGGCCCGAAAGAAGGAGAGACTTTGGCCGGCGGTTACTGGAACGTTCGGGTTACTCGGGCAGGCCCGAACTCGCTGGCAGGAGAGGCCGTCAGTTGAGTTCATTCATAAAGGGGGACCGTATGGAAGTCGAAATGAAAATCCGCGGATTGATGATGGACCCTGTCACCAACATGCCGATTGTGGTGCTGAAGGACATCGGCGGGAGCAACATCTTGCCGATCTGGGTGGGGATCTACGAGGCCAACGCCATCGCCCTCGAGATCGAAAAAGTTTCGACGCCGCGTCCCATGACTCACGACCTGATCAAGACCCTCCTGCTTGGTCTGGGAACTGGAATCCGCAAAGTCGTGGTCAGTGAATTAAAAGACGACACTTTCTATGCGGTCATCTGGCTGGACCGGGATGGCGACTTGATCAGTGTCGATTCACGGCCGAGCGATGCGCTGGCTCTGGCGCTCCGCTTGGATTGCCCTATATACGTTGATGAATCGGTGCTTAAGACTTCGCAGCGCTCCAACGCCGCTTCCGACAAGATTAACAACGAAGAATGGCGGCGCTGGCTCGAGAGCCTGAACGATGAGGACCTTGGGCGCTACAAAATGTAATTACTGCTTCAAAATGTAGCTACTGCTTCTTGGTGCCTGTTTTTCCTTTTGCCGCTGGATGGTGGACGGGAGCGTTCTTTCCAGTCCAGCCGTGCAGCTTGTCCGGCTCGACATCGAAGACCACCATGAACGGGCTCGCTGTATAGCTTTGCGGAACTCCCTCAAAAGATAGCTCGGTGCCGGGGTCTACTTTGCCGGGCAGCGCCATCTCGAACTTCAAAGTCGCGTCGGGAGTGGTGCCGTCTTCGAGCGCCATGATGATGGTCTTGGGCCTGGTTTCGGGTTCGAGCTTCACAACTTTCCCTTTGAGGGTCGGAACCTGCGCGCCCTTCATGCTCGAATTGAAGTAGTTCGCGCCATCCGGTCCGGTGAGTTCGGCTTTCAAGTTTTTCCAAAGGGTGAGTTCCGGATTCTTGGCGGCGTCCTCGGCTGCCTTCTTCTGCTGCTCCTCGGCGATTTCCGTGGCATTCTTGATATGGAAGTCCGCCGGCGGCAGCGCTGCGCTCTTAGCGGCCGCCAGAAGATTATTAAAGCCCTCGTCGCTGCCGTGGAAGCCCTTGTAGGCCCGCTGTACGTAGCTCATCACCTGTTGCCGTCCGGGAGGATTGAGCGCGCCCGGCCCTTCATACGTAGCCGCTCGAGCGAAATAAAACAGCGCTGTCGGCATTTTCGCCGGATCTTTTTCGGAGGCGATAGCCGTCCCCATGTAGTAATCCACTTGGCCGTCGTTGGGATTGAGCTGCAGAGCCTTCTGAAACTCGGGTTCGGCAGCCTGCCAGTTCTTCTTTTGCAGCGCAACCCAACCCAATGTACTATGCGCCAGCGCCTCTATCTGCGGCCTTTGATTCCTCCACTGTTCCTCGGTGAAATTCGGCGGGATCTTGTCCAGGACCGCCAGCAGCGCCTTGGCGGCGCTTTCACCCTGGTCCAGAACATCGGGAGGCGGATTCTGGCCGGCTAGCGTCTGAGTGAAGCTTACCGTGATGAACAGAGCGCTGAAGTTGTTGGGATCAGTCGCCAGAATCTGCTTGGCGACGTCGACGGCCTCTTTCGCCATGCCGAGCTGAAAATAGGTCGCAAGCAACAGCGCCCTGCGCTCGGTGACGTAATCAGTTTGCGGATACTGCTTCAGCCATTGCTGTAGCTTTTCGAGTTTGGTTTTTGGATTGGTATCCTTGGTGATCGCGTCGAACAGGTCATATTCGGCGCGATCCTTCCAGTTCTTCTGTGGCGCCGACGAAGATGGCGCCGTTGCCTGACCGCGCATCCCCATGGGCGCAAGACACAACCCTCCCGCGATAACAACCGCCGATAGATACCTCAAGAGTTGGAATGCCACTTGCCGCCTCCACTTCTGCTTGTAGGTTACCGCAGAGCAAAGGTGCTGTTATTTAGACGCGCTCTTCTTCGGCGCTGCCCGATGAACCGGCGGTGCATTCTTTCCGGTCCATCCATGTAGCTTCTCTTTCTCGACATTGAAGACCACCATCAGCGGGCTGGCAGTGTAGCTCTCCGGTACGCCTTCAAATGTCAATTCGGTGCCGGGCTCGACGGTTCCAGGCAGCGCCATCTCGAATTTCAAGGTCGCGTCGGCAGTGGTTCCGTCCGACTTGCCATCTTCCATGGCCAATACGATGGTCTTCGGCCGGGTCGCCGGTTCCAGCTTCACAACCTTGCCCTTGAGCGGGGGCAACTGGGCGTCCTTCATGCTAGAGCCGAAGTAGTTCGCCCCATCGGCGCCGGTGAGGGCTTCTTTAATGCCCTTCCACATGGCTTCCTGCGGGTGAGCCTTGGTCCATTCCTCTTCGTTCGCCATTTCGGCTTTGGCGATATCCAGGGCATTCTTGATCGTGAAATCCGCAGGCGGCGTTGGGCTGGCCTTGGCTGCGGCGATCAGATCGTTAAAGCCTTGGTCGCTTCCGTGATAGCCTTTATACGCCCTTTGCACGTACTCCATGATTTTCTTCCGGCCATCTGGAGGCAGCGCGTCTTGTCCATCATAGGTGGCCGCGCGGGCAAAATAGAATAGAGCGGTCGGCGTCTTCGCCGGATCCTTCTCGGAATAGATTGCAGTCGCCAACTGGACAATGACCTGTCCGCTGTTGGGGTTGATTTGCAGACTCTTCCGGTACTCAGATTCCGCAGTCGGCCAGTCCTTCTTTGCTTGTGCGATCCAGGCCAGCGTGATGTGCGCCAGGTTTTGCACCTGAGGCTTTTGGGTGGTCCATTGGTCGGCTGTCAAGTTCGGCGGCGCTGTATTAATGTTCAAGAGCGCGGTCGCCGCCTTCTCGCCCTGTTCGAGAACGTCCGGCGTCGGACTCTGGCCGCCCAGGCTCTGGGTGAGGGTCACCGTAATATACAGAGCGCTGAAGTCGTTCGGATCATTGGCGAGAATCTGCTTGGCGACATCCACGGCTTGTTTGGCCTGCCCCAACTGGAAGTACGTCGTGAGCAGGAGCGTTCGCCGTTGGGCCATGAAGGCGGTATCGGGGAACTCCTTCTCCCACTGCTGGATCTTCGCCAGCTTGGCTTTCGGATCGGTCTCTTTAGTGATCGCGGTGAAGAGATCGAACTCCGCTTGATTTTTCCATTGCGGGCCCTGTGGGGCCGCCGGCGCAGCCGCGGGAGCAGCTGCAGGCGCCTGCGCGAACCCCGGCGCCGCTCCTAAGCCCAGTACCCCGAGCATCGCAACAGCTAACAAATATTTGGATGTTTGAAAATACACTCGCCGCCTCCCGGATCTCGTCATTAGGTTGATTTCGGCCAATTGAAACCCTAACCGCAGCATGGCGCCCAGCACCTTTAGACTTGAAGTTGGTGCAATTGCGGAGTATATCCGAATCCGGGCTGCGCTGCAAGTTCCCTCAACGTTAGATGTCTACCAGTGTACTCTTGTTCCGCGTGAAGTGAGGAAAAAACGTCAAAAAATCGCCCTTTAGAGCACTTCCCGTTGACAACTCCCCTGGGCTGAAACGCATAATCGGTCCATGAGTACCACGCGAGCCATGCCGGGCGGGTGGGCCGACCGCAATCGCCTTCCAAAAGGCGCAAACGGCCGCAATTTATGCCGCTGGTGCAATCTCGAGGTGCCCAAGGGACGACTCACCTTCTGCTCGGACTGGTGCGTGGAGGAATGGCGCTTGCGCACCGATCCTGGATACATCCGCGAAAAAGTCCTGGAGCGCGACCAAGGCGTCTGCGCTCAGTGTGGCGTCGATTGCCTGGCAGCCTGGAGACACCTGAAGCGATTACGTGGCGCCTCCAGTCTGAAGGCTCGATTGGACTGGGGGCTCCGGCTCGGATCGCCCGGCCGAAAAAGCCTCTGGGATGCCGATCATATCGTTCCTGTCATCGAAGGCGGCGGAGAATGTGATCTCCAAAACATACATACGCTTTGCCTGAAATGCCATCGCGTGGTGACAGCCCAGTTACGCGCCAAGCGCCTAAGAGCTAATCAAGCATCGGCTCCCGAGGCCTAGTCAAGCATTGGTTTTAAATACCGCATGACCGTCTCCGCCACCACCGCGTTGCCTGGGCCGGTCGGATGCAGCCCGTCCCGTTGCATTAAATTTCGGGTGGCCATAGTAGCCACGCCTTCCAGCAGGAAGGGGATCCGGGGCAGTTTGTACTTCACCGCCAAGTCGCGATAGATCTGCTCAAACGTCCGGATATAATCCGGTCCATAGTTGGGCGGCAGTGTCATGCCCGCCAGAACCACCTTCGCGCCCGCGCTCTGAAGAGTGGCGATGATCTGATCCAGGTTGGCGCGCGTGGTTTCGAGCGGCAGCCCGCGCAATCCGTCGTTGCCGCCGAATTCGACGATCACGATGCGCGGCTTAGACGCCAGTACCACGCCCAGGCGGTTGACGCCGTCCGTGGTGGTGTCGCCGCTCACGCCCGCGTTGATCACGCGCCATCGAAATCCCGCGGCGTCCAGGTCCTTCTGCAGGAAGTCCGGATAACTGTTGCCCGGCTCGGCGCCGAAGCCGGCCGTCAAACTATCTCCGAACGCGACGATCACCGGGCGCGTATCTACTTGTGTAGGGAGCGGCGTGGAGGATTTGGCAGGAGTCGCTTCACTGCCGGAGGGCGCCGCCTCCGGGGGCTTCGATCCGCCACAGCTAAACAGCGTTAAACCCAAAACCAGCGCGAGACATCCAAATACACAGCGCAGGGACAAGATGAACATTACCCAATGCCATAATAAAGAATTGCAGGAGAATCTGATCCGAACACCCGCCATCCGGGTTTCGGCTCTCACCAAGAGCATTCAAACCGCCACACATAACGTCGACATTTTGCGTGGTATTGATTTTGACGTGCAGCACGGCGAGTTCGTTGCCATCATGGGACCGTCGGGCAGCGGTAAGAGCACTTTACTCGGCTTGCTGGCCGGCCTCGATACGCCGACCACCGGTAAAATAATTCTCGACGGCGAGGACATCACCGGCCTCGATGAAGACCAGATGGCGCAGCTGCGCGGCCGGAAAATCGGCTTCGTTTTTCAGTCCTATCATTTGCTGCCGACCCTGACCGCTGAAGAGAATGTTCTGCTTCCTTACGAACTTACCGGCGGCAACGGTTCCGATGGCCGCCAGCGAGCCCGCGACCTACTGGAAAGCGTGGGGCTGCCGGATCGCCGCGATCATTACCCCGTCCAGCTTTCCGGCGGCGAGCAGCAGCGGGTGGCCCTGGCGCGTGCCTTCATGGTCCGGCCACCGATCCTGCTTGCGGACGAGCCCACGGGCAATCTCGACAGCCAGAATGGACAGCACGTGCTCGAACTGCTGATTTCTTTGAACCAGCGCGAGGGCACAACGCTGGTCCTGGTGACGCACGATCCCGCACTATCGAGCCGCGCCGGCCGCCGCATCGTGCTGCGCGACGGCCTGGTAGTGAGTGAAGAGTAGCTATGAACTTCGCCTGGTCCACCGCTTGTAAGATCGCCTGGCGTGAAGCCCGCGCATCTTCGTTCAAGTTCGGATTCGTTATTCTCGCGGTGGCGGTTGGGGTCGGCTCTCTGACCGGAGTCCGCGGATTTAGCCGCGCCTTTCACGACATGCTGCTGAGCCAGGCGCGCACGCTGATGGCTGCCGATCTCTCTTTGCGCGTCTACGAGCTGCCTACGCCGGAACAGAACGCGGAGATGGACAATCTCGCCAAGAGCGGCGTCCAGCGCACCTGGGTCACCGAAACCTTGACCATGGCATCGAGTAGTGTAGCGAAGCCGCCCATGCTGGTCTCGGTGAAAGCCGTCGACCCGAGCGTCTATCCGTTTTATGGCGAGATCCGCCTCGCGCCGCCGGTTGCGCTTTCCCAGGCGCTTAAGAGCGATACTGTAGCGGTCTCTGACGACATCCTGCTGCGCCTGAATCTCAAAGTCGGCGATACTCTGCTGCTGGGCGGTCAACCGTTTCGCATCATCGGCCAAGTGACGTATGAGCCCGACCGCATGCTCGGCACGCTCAACGTCGGCCCGCGCGTGATGATTACGCGCGAGGGTCTGGAGCGAACCGGCCTGATGCTTCCCGGGAGCCGCGCCGCCGAGCGCTTCTTGTTCCGCTTGGGAGCCGGCGCGCCTTCCATCCAAGTGGTGCGCGCTGATCTGAAGAAAAGTTTTCCGGATGCCCTCATCGCAGACTATCGAGAATCGCATCCCATCATCACGCGCGGACTCGACCGCGCCACCACGTTCCTCAGCCTGGTAAGTCTGATCACCTTGATTGTTGGAGCGATCGGCGTAGCTACGGCGATGCACGCCCACATCCAGCAGCGCATGGATTCCATCGCGATCATGAAGTGCATCGGCGCGCGATCCAGCCAATTGATGCGCATCTATCTGATCCAGACCGTGTCGCTGGGCCTGGTGGGCGGCATACTTGGTGTGGCCTTCGGCATCGGAATCCAGCGCGCGTTCCCGCAGTTTATCGCTCGCTATTTTCAGATCGAGCCTTCCGCAAGCTGGGATCTCATCACCGCCGCGCAAGGCATCGGCATTGCGGTCATGGCGACACTGCTCTTCACGCTTCCGCCGCTGCTCGCGATCCGCCGCATCCGGCCCAGTCTGATTCTGCGCCGCGAAATGGCCGAGACCAGAGCCGATTGGCGAACGCGCCTCCGTGATGGGCGGCCTTCGATCCTGGCGGGAATCGCCATCATTATCGGCTTGGCTGGAATCGCGATGTCGTTCGCCACCGGCACGCCCAATGACATCTGGAAAACCGGCGCATATTTCGCCGGGGCGCTGGTCGTCAGTTTCTCTGTCCTTTCCGGAATCGCTTGGCTGATGTTGCGCGGCTTGAGGCTCGCCGGCCGCCGCCAGTTGCCCACTTCCATCCGGCACGGCATCGCCAATCTTTATCGACCCGGGAATCATGCGGGATCGGTGCTCGTCTCGCTGGGCATCGGCGTGATGTTTACACTCACGGTTTATCTGGTGCAGCGCGGCGTGATCAAGGAGATGAGTCGCAACGCGCCGCCCGGCATGCCGAATATGTTCTTGATCGATATCGCACCCAAGGATCGCGATGCCATCGTGGACATCTTGAAACAGCAGCGCGGCCTGGAAGGCGCGCCGGAATTGATCGGCACCGCCACCGCAAAGCTGATCGATGTGGATGGGCGTTCCGTGGAGAATATGAACCTGCGCGGTTGGGGGCGGCGGTTTCGCACGGCGCGCCCGGTCACTTCGGCTGCCGCCATGCCCACCTATGTGGACATTGTGCGCGGACATTGGTGGGGGGCGGCGGCAACTAACGGCGCAGCACAGGTCTGTGTCTCCGATGAAGTCGCCAAAGCGCTTGGCATCAATCCGGGTTCCACGATGCGTTGGACCATTGCCGGCAAGGAGGTAAATACTCGCGTGGCTTGCATCCAAAACATCGACTCCATCCATCTCGCCAGCCGGGTCGAGTTCATCTTCAGCGCCGGCGCCCTGGATGGCTTCCCACTTATTTATTACGGCAGCCTGCGCGCGCAGCCGGCCGCGGTTACGTCGTTGCAAGAGGCGCTCTATCGGCGCTTCCCCACCGTCACGGTGGTGAATATGGCCGATGTGCTCCAGACTTTCCAGAGCGTGGTCGACAAAATTGCACAAGTAGTCCGGTTCATCTCGATTTTCGCGATCCTGGCCGGGGCCATTATCCTTTCGTCGAGCGTTGCGGGAACGCGCTTCCGCCGCATGCGCGAAGTCGTGATCCTCAAGACGCTGGGCGCTACGCGCTGGCGCGTCAGCCGGATATTCTCGGTCGAGTTTCTGATTCTGGGTGCGGTCGCTGGAACCATGGGAGCGCTGCTGGCCAACGGATTCGCGAATCTGCTGCTCAAGCGCATGCTCGACTCGCCGATGTCGTTTCCGATTCTGCCGGCCGTACTCGCCGTGGTGGCTACTGCGTTAATCGCCAACGCCGCCGGGTGGATGGCCAGCTTCCGTATTCTCGGTCAGAAGCCGCTCGAGATCCTGCGCGAGGAATAAACTGTTACTGGCTGCTCACCGTGATGAAGCCGCCGGCCGGTGAGGATGCGCCGCCCACGGTAATTACGAGCGATTGATCGCCGTTCGTGACACCGTTGGGAACTCGCAAGTTCACCTGATACAGCCCGGCATTTTGTGAAACACCAACGTACAGAATGTCGGATGGATCTAAGTTCGCGCCGCCAAATGAAATCGATACAGGAGCCGTCACCCGCGCCGCCGCGCCCGGCAACACACCGGCGTCGAAAGCCGGATCGGTTGCGCCAAAGCCGGTACCGAACAGGGTAAGAATATCGCCAGGTTTGGCGGGCGCGACCGACACTCCAGCCAACAATCCGGAGGCGCCAATGAACGTCCCCGTCACCGCATTGATAGCGGCGATCGGATTGTGACCGCTCCCATTGTGCACGAAATAGAAGAACTCAGGCGCGGTGGCTTGCACCGTTACTGGTACGGCGCTGCTCGTTTCCGATTGCGGTGTGTCGCAGTTTGTAGTCACCGACACGGTCGAAGCGCCCGCCGGAAGCGAAGGAACTTGGAAATTGATTTGCCCGGGATAGACCGCGAAGACCGGAGCACGCACGGCTCCCAGCGGGTTAGCTCCAAACCCAACGCATACGCCGGCCAGATTGGTAGGGAGGTTTCCATTTACGAGATCGTCCGGGCCAGCCTGCCGAGCCGTTCCGTCCGGAGCGAACCGGGCCCCGAAAATCGTCGCAATCGCATTGGGCACGAGCGCTTGTACGGAAGGCGTACTCAAACCCGCGCTGGCGACGCCCCCGGCAGAGATGGCCGGCGCTGTGGGAGATATTGCCGCAACCGAGAAGGTGACGACACTCGAAAGACCCGTAGCTGACACTTTCACAGTCGCCGTGCCAGCGGTCGCCCCGAGGATCACTGTTGCACTGGCAGTCCCGTCGTTGAGCGTAATAGCTGGCGATGGGCTTACCGTCGCCGCACTCGCCGGATTCACCGTGAAGCTGACGATTACTCCGGGAACTGCTGCTCCGCTACTATCGGCAATTTTCACGACCAGCGGCGCTGCCAGCGTTGCCCCCGTGCTTCCACTTTGGTTATTGCCGCTAAAAATACTAAGGGTAGCGGGACTAACCACCTGGGGAGTGAGCTTGCGAACACGATCGTTGATCGAATCGGTGACGTAAACGGAACCGGTACTATCGACCGCGATTCGGTAGGGGGCAACGGTCGCGGAAATGGCCGGACCGCCGTCGCCCGAGCTTGGAAGAAAATTTCCATTCCCCGCAATGGTTGTGATCAATCCACTCGCGGTAACGCGCCGAACCACCGAATTGCCGTTGTCCGCAATGAAGAGGTTCCCGGCGTTGTCCACGGCGACGCCACTTGGAGAATCCAGGAGTGCCGCAGTCGCTGGCCCTCCGTCGCCGGCATAACCGCGCGTTCCCGTGCCCGCCACGGTGGTGATGGTCCCGCTCGGCGTGACCTTGCGAATCCGGTTGTTGATGCGATCCGCTATATACAGGTTGTTCGTGCCGTCCACCGCGACGTCTAACGGATCCATACCCGCTGAAAGAGCCGAGCCATTGTCTCCCGAGAAGATGAATCGTCCGTTTCCAGCGATGGTGGTAATCGTGCCTGACGCGCTAACTCTACGAATCCGGCTGTGGGTGTAATCGGTAAAGTAGACGTCGTTTGCGGAGTCCACGGCAATGCCGGTCGGCATGCTAATCATTGCCGCTGTGGCAGGGCCGCCATCACCGCTGTACCCGTCTTGCGATACTCCCGCGACAATCGACGTGACACCGGCTGGCGTGATCTTGAGAACCAGGGGTTCATCATCGGTGACGTAATAATTGCCGCCCTGATCCGCCGCTACGCCGTGCGGAGGCGCCAGGATCTGGCCAACGCTGCCAATCGTGCCTCCGAGACTAAATTTGCGAACTACCAGATCGCCCGTATCCGCTACCACCAAGTTGCCCGCGCTCGAGACTGCCAGTCCTTCTGGCAGGTCGAGGAACGCAGAAAGGGCCGGCTCGCCATCGCGATGGCTGGTCCCAGCGAAAGTCGTAATGACACTTCCGGCGATCTTTCGAATTCTCTGGTTCAAAAGGTCCGCAACGTAGATTTGATTATTGCCGTCCACAGCCAAACCGGCGGGGCCGTTCATCTCACCACTCGTCGCTACCCCGCTATCACCCAGAAAACCGGGATTTCCGTTTCCGGCGACGGTGAAGATCAAGCCAGTCGACAAATCTACCCGGCGAATCACGTTCATATTGATATCCGATATCAACAAATTTCCGGCTCCATCGATGGCAACGCCATCGGGCAGCATTATTTCGCTGGTGGCCGCCAAACCGTCCTCGATGTAGCCGAAGTCTCCGCTTCCAGCTACGGTCGTGGCAATACCGGTGATGTCAATCTTCCGCACCCGTTCGCCCGAAAGATCGGCGAGATAAACATTCCCGGCCGAATCTACGGCCAGACCGGTTATCAGGCCGATAAGGGCGCTCGTCGCCGGTCCATTGTCGCCAGTGTATCCATAGCCCCCCGTACCTGCGAATGTGGTGATCATTCCGTTTGAATCAACTTTACGAATCCGATAATTTGGTCCATCGGCGATCAAAAGATTCCCTTTGCGATCGATGGCCACAGCTAGTGGTGTGATTTGAGCCGATATTGCCGGTCCATTGTCGCCAGAAAACCCGGCAGTACCATTGCCGGCAACGGTATTGATGGTGCCGTCAACCGAGATTCGCCGGACCCGGAAATTGTCCCGATCGGCAACATAAACGTTTCCGCTGGTGTCCACGGCGACGCCCGTAGGCGCGCTCAGTTCCGCCAGCATTGCATTTCCCCGATCGCCGGAATAGCCGGGCACTCCAGTTCCGGCATATGTGGTTATGATTCCGGCAAAATTGACTTTTCGAATGCGGTTGTCGACAGTGTCGGCAATATATACGTTGCCGGCCGAGTCAACGGCAACCGAACGCGGCTCGCGAAGCGGCGCCGAAGTGGCATTGCCGCCGTCTAGTAGCCGGTTGGTTCCTGCAATCGTACTGATCGCGTAAGGCTGGCCCCAAATGTCAAAAGCCAAAAAGCAAAGAAATCCCAGTAAACTGATGGTGCGCATCATGGAAAGTGCGGGTATTCTATCACGATGAAAGAACTAGCCGCTGAAATGGGATGATCTTTTCTTAGGAAACGCCTAGCGCCTTCGCCGCTTTTCGGACATCTTTCTGTGGGAGAAAGATAATCGCCCCATAGCGGCCCGCACCCGCGCACACAGCCTGCGCCGCGCCAACGTTGATTCTTGCGGCCGCGAGTTTCGCCAGTGATTCCGCCACCACGCCGGGCCCGTCCTCGCCGTTGACAAAAAATGCGGTCTGCTTCTTGCCTATCGCGAGTCCGGCTTTCTTGGCAGCCTTCACCAATGCGCCGCCATTCTCAGGAATCATTTCCAGTTGGGCCTGGCCGGGCTTGGACGGATATGCCCACAATGCTATGAAGTTGACGCCGCCATCCTTCAAAGCGCCCAAAACTCGCGCTCCTTCACCGGCCTTGTTTGCAATCGTCGTCGAATAATGGTTTACCTTGACAACATTTCCGCTCATCTTGTCATCTAATCCTTCCACGCGCCGAGCAAGCGCCGGAGCAGAACCAGTTGTCCAATGTGATACGCGTTGTGATCGGCCATCAAGAGTGCTTCGCGTAGCACGGTCTGGCCGGAGCCATGCGGGATCGGCGTAAAGAGGTCGGTTTTCTTCGATGCCACAAGCTTTTCCATGGCCTTCAGGTCCACCTGCGCTTTCCGGATGCTTGTGTTCCAAGCTGCCGCTCTGGGCGGAGCCTCAGTCTTGGGCCAATAACCATCCGGCCACTTCGGTGAAACATGTTTTGGATTGCGACTGAATTCCAAAATGTCCCACTGCGCGATTCGGATATGCTCTAGCAACTGCCAAGCCGTATGTTCCGCTCCTTTGGGTTTCTTGCCTCGGAACCCTGCGGGAAGGCCGGACAAAGCTGTCTTCAAATCGGCATGAGCGTGGCCGCCGGCGAGCAATTCCAGCACATGGCGCCTGAGAGCTTCGTCTTCTTTCATTTTGACCTTTTGCCTGTGGCATCCTTCGAAGGTTCGGAGGGCGCCCAGAAGGCAGGAAATTTAGCGGCTGACGCGACTTCCAACAGGCCGATTCCTAAGAGGGAGCATAACGTCCTGATCATAAGTTAAGACTACCGCGCTACGCCGGTGACTAGTATTTTTCCCGGAGTCAGCCTTCCTCTGGCGATGCGGATAGATTCAAAGCCCGCCTGCTGCAGCCAAGTCGCGTATTCGTCAGAATGGTAAGCCCCGCCGGTCGAAGTAAGGGCGAAATAGAGCGCCGCGCCGTCACCGGCCGTGACCTTGCTGCCCGGCCGGGGGGATTCAAGCTCCCAGACCGCGACCACGCCCTTCGGACCTAAGGCCGCCGTGGCCTTCCGCAAAATACACTCGATCTGTTCCGGCAAGAAGTGATGGAGGATATTGAACAGCAGAACTACATCGTACCCGGCGCCCCAATCGCTATCGAGTAAGCATCTCGCGCGATGCTCGACGATGTCGTCGATTCCCTCGGCCACAGCCAGGGCTTGGGCGCCGGCCAAAGCCTCAGGCAATTCCAGCACGGTCGACCGCATGGGCGGATGCTTTCTGCAGATGGCCGCACCAAACAACCCGTGCGAACCGGCTACGTCCAATAGCTCGCGAGCGCCCCGCGGCACAGGAACTTTACGGGCCACTGTCGAGGCTTCCAGACGGGCCAGTTCCAACATTCCCCGCTGATAATTGACCCAGGCCTGCGGATCTTTCAGTGTGGTATGAAAGTCCAGGCCGCGGCCGCAACGCACCGCATCATCGAGCCCCGCCACCATGTCCCACTGCTCGTAGTTCCAACGAACGTAGCCGAACATCTCCATGTCGCCGCCGGGAATCATGGTACGGCGCCCTAGTTTCGAAAGCTCGTACGCCGTGTCTTTTTGGTCCAGGTAACCGGCCAGCACCAGATTTCGCAGCAGAAGATCCAGAAAGCGTTCATCCAGCTTCAGCCGCCGTGCCAGCTCGCTCGACTTCTGAGGACCTGCACCCAGCGCCTCGAATACGCCCAGCCGGACCCCTGCCATCAAGGTTCGGGCTTTCAAGATGGCGTACAACGAATCGAGTAATGGAATCGGAACCTTGCCGAAGGCGAGTGCCAGCCGCTCCGATAGATCCGTGGGAATGACACCATAATTCATCGCCTCCGATGATACGGCACCGTTGGCGCACTGCGCTTGGTGAGCGGGATGATCATTGCGAGACTGGTGTATGATAAACACGAGAATGAGCGCCGTCAGCCCCGTCTATTTCGAGATGATCGAACTTCATCGCCGCCGGCACAACGCCGAATGCCGTAGCTCAATTTCATCCGTCGCTTGAGGCCCAGCAGAGAGTCGCCGACTTGGTTGAGCGCGAGAAGGCCGATTGCCTATCGGCCGAAGAGAAGGCAGAGCTCGATCATTTCCTGGAATTGGAGCACATTTTGAGAATGGCCAAGGCACGGGCCCGGCAAATCATCTCTCGTGGCCGGTGACATAAGCAATGAAGTTCGTGTTTAAGTAGCCCGGCGAGCCGATCAGCGTTGCGAATACTGTTTGATTCATGAAGCCGACGCTGGTTTTCCGCACCAAGTCGACCATATTGCCGGCCGGAAACATGGCGGACTTTCCAGTCCAGACAATCTGGCCTTCGCCTGCATTTTGTGTAACCGGTACAAGGGAAGCGATATCGCCTCGATCGCACCACAAACTTGGGAAATCGTTCCATTATTTAATCCTCGGCGTGTTCGATGGGCCGACCATTTCCGCCTGGACGCAGAACGCATCCAGCCGATTTCGGAAATCGGGGGCGTAACGGTGCGACTGCTGCGGCTGAACGCACCCGAGAGATTGATCGAGCGCCGGATACTCCAATCCTTGGGTACTTATCCGGTTTAGCAATCCGAGAGATTGGTCCGTGCTCGTCCGGCTGGAAAACAGCGCGCTCGTGGTCCGGTAGAATCAGAACTTCATGCCAGAGTCAGCCGACGTCGTCATCATAGGCGCGGGCATCGTTGGTTCCAGCATTGCTTTTCATCTCACCGAAGCTGGGGTGAAGAACGTGCTCGTGATCGAGCGCGAAACACGGCAAGGTCTGGGGTCCACCGGCAAGAGCATGGGCGGCGTGCGCGCGCAGTTCGCCACCGACGTAAACATCCGGATGTCGCTGTACTCTATTCCTTTCCTGAATCGATTCGAAGAGGTCACCGGCCAACCTTCCGGATACAAGCCGCACGGCTATTTGTTCATGGCCACAACCGATGGGCACATCGATTATCTCCGGACCAATTTCGCCAGGCAGCAGGCGCTTGGCTTGAAAAATATTCAGTGGTTGCAGCCCGGCGACATCCGCAAGGTGCTGCCGCAGCTGCGTTCCGACGACATTATCGGCGGCACCTTCTGCCCCACCGACGGCTTTGTCGACCCGAACAGCGTCATGACCGGTTTCATGGCGCGAGCGGCCGAGCAGGGCGCAACACTGTGGCGCGGCGTCGAAGTCACGGGCATCGATGTCGAACACGGCGAAATTGCCGGAGTGAAGACCAGCAACGGATCGGTCTCGACACGCACGGTCGTCAATGCGGCCGGGCCGTGGGCCGCCGGAGTCGCGCGGATGGCAGGCGCCGAATTGCCCATTGAACCGCTCCGCCGCATGCTGGTTCCTACTGAGCCTTTTCCAGGATTGCCCGAACATCTTCCCATGATCATCGACATGTCCACCGGCTGGCACTTCCGGCCCGAAGGCGTGGGACTGCTGATGGCCTGGGCCGATCCCGAGCAGCAGCCAGGTTTCCGCACCGACTTCGATCCCGCTTTCATTGAGAAGATCCTGACCTACGCCGCCAATCGAGTGCCGTGCTTCGCCGAGCTGGCCGTCAATCCACGCCGCTGCTGGGCAGGCATGTATGAAATGTCGCCCGACCATCATTCAATTCTCGGCCCTGCGCCAGAAGTGCGCGGGCTTTTCTTCGCCAACGGATTTAGTGGGCACGGCGTGATGCATTCGCCGGCCACCGGGCGTATTCTTTCCGACCTGATCCTGCATGGCCAGACCGATATCGTCGACGCCAACACTCTCAGTGTCCGGCGCTTCGCCGAAGGCCGCGCGATTGAGGAAACGGCGGTCCTGTGACCGCAGGCTGTCCTACGGTCGCGCAAGTCCGGGAAGCGCGCGAGGCTATTGCCGGAGCCGCGATCCGCACGCCGCTGGTCCGGTTGAATACGTCCGATACTCCGGCCGCGATCTATCTAAAGCTCGAAAATCTGCAACCCATCGGATCGTTCAAAATCCGCGGCGCCGCAAATGCCATGGCGCACATGAACGCCGGCCAACTTGAGCGCGGCGTGGTGACAGCTTCGGCCGGAAACATGGCCCAAGGCGTCGCTTGGCGGGCTCGCGAATTAGGCATTGCCTGTACAGTCATCGCGCCCGATACCGCGCCGCAGACCAAGATCGGCGCCATCGAACGGCTCGGCGGCCGGGTGCTGAAAGTATCGTTTGATGAGTGGTGGCGAGCTTTCGAAGAGCGCCGTTATCCGGGCGTCGAAGGTATGTTTATCCACGCTTTTGACGATCTTAACGTGATGGCCGGAAACGGAACCATCGGCCTCGAGATTCTGGAGGACCTGCCAGACTTCGACGCGGTCGTCATCCCCTGGGGCGGTGGCGGGCTGACCTGCGGGATCGCGTCGGTGCTGCGCGAGCTGAAGCCGAAGTGCAAAATCTTCGCCGCCGAAGTGGCCACGGCCGCGCCTCTGATCGTTGCTTGGAAAACTGGCTCGCCGCAAGTGATCGAGCCGCAGCGATCTTTCGTGGATGGGATAGGTGGCAAGTCAGTCTTTCCACAGATGTTGGAAAGGGCGAGGCGGCTCATCGACGGAGCGCTGGTGGCTCGAGTGAACGAGGTCGCTACGGCTGTGCGGCTAATAGCCGAGCGGAACCGTGTAATTGCCGAAGGCGCTGGAGCAACGCCGGTGGCCTGCGCTCTGGCGGGCCTGGCCGGGACGGGAAAGGTGGTCTGCGTCGTTTCCGGGGGTAACATCGACCTGGCGAAGCTCGCCGAAATCCTGACGGGCAGCTAATTTTTTCGGAACAAAATGAACTTTCTTTCGTCTTTAACCAGGTAAGGAGGCTGGATGAAGGCTATTGTCGGTAGTGTTTTGATGCTCGCTATGTTGGCCGCTGGCACCGCTTTTGCATACGTGGTTGACGATTCGGACTGGTGCTGGCAGATGCGATCGGAGGCGCGCGCAAGAGCCATGGAAGCACGAGAAGCCGCGCGGGAAGCCCGCGAGATGGCGCGTGAACAAATCATCATGGCGAAACGAGAAGCAAGCCGCGCCCGTTGGGAAGCTACCCGCGAAGCCACCCGAGCCCGCATAGATTTCGCCCGGGAACGCCGCGACATCGTGCGCGAGCAGATGCGCGCTCGCCGCGAGATTTTGCGTGACGTCCAGCGCGAGCTTCGCCGCGACAGAGTCTACTAAATAAGGTGGACTAACTAGTTCCGTTCGTACATCACTTTGCCGCCCACGATCGTATAGTCCACTTTCGCGGCCGGGATGTCGTCCTCCGGAATTGTCAAGATGTCTTTGGAAAGTACGGTGACGTCGGCCAGCTTTCCGGCTTTCAGCGACCCCTTCACATCTTCCTCAAACGCAGCGTAAGCGTTGTTCAGCGTGTACGACTTCAGCGCTTCCATGCGGCTCATCCGTTGATCGGGGAAGAAAACCGAACCATCCTTCAGCTTGCGGCTGACCGAGGCGTAGAAACAGGCGATCGGGTCGACATCTTCCACCGGCGTATCGGTTCCGTTGCCTACCACAGCGCCCGATTTCATGAGCTTCTGCCAGACATATGCGCCCGCTTCGGCGCGCTTGGCGCCTAGACGCGCGATCACATAAGGTGCATCCGACGTACAGTGGATGCCCTGCATCGCGGCGATTATTCCCATCTGTCCGAAGCGCGGAATGTCGGCCGGGTCTAGATGCTGCGCGTGCTCGATGCGCCAGCGCAGATCCTTTTTCTCGGGATGCTCCTTGAAGACTGCCTCATAAAGATTTAGCACTTCGCGGTTCCCACGATCGCCGATGGCATGGACGCACAATTGGAATCCGTTGTTGATGGCCAATTCGGCGGCCTTCCGAATATCGTTCAAATCCTCGGTGGCCAACCCGGATCGGTTGGGTGCGCCGGCTGGTAGATCGGAGTAGGGCGCCAGCATCCAGGCCCCGCGGGAACCCAGTGCGCCGTCGATCTGGCGTTTGATGGCCCGTACCGTCAAATGATCGTTGCCCACTCCGATCATGTAGTACTTTTTCAAATTCGGAGCAAGCACGTCATTAGGCTGGCGCAGCATCATCCACACGCGCAGGCCGAGCTTGTCTTCCTTGGCGAGGGTCTTCAACAGGTCCACTACCGCCAGGGGGGAGCCGGCGTCTTCGAAAGTCGTAATTCCTTTGGACAGCGATTCGCGCACAGCAAGTTCAACCTGCCGGTGAGCTTCCGCGTCTGCTTCTCCAGCCGGACGGTGCGATCGATAAGCATCCAGCGCGCGCTCCACGAGCGCCTGCGCGCCCTCGTTCATCAATCCGATCGGATTGCCCTGAGTATCCTTGAAAATCTGCCCGCCCGGGGGATCAGGCGAATTCTTATCAATGCCTGCCAGCCGCATGGCCTCGGCGTTGGCAAAGCCCGCATGTCCGCTGGCATGCTCCAGCCAAACGGGATTGTGGGGCGACACCTTGCTCAACTGGTCGTGAATCGGGAAGCCCTCGACGTTGGGCGATGGCGCCGGATTCCACTTAGCCTGATGCCACCCGCGCCCGAGAATCCAGGTTCCTGGCTTGGCTTCGCGCGCCGCCGCGGCAACCATGGCGACGATTTGATCCCAGTTTTTGGCATCGCGCAGATTCAAAACCATTTTGGATGAGCCAAGGCCCATGAAATGCCCATGACCTTCGATGAACCCCGGAATCGCCAGACGCCCGCCCAGATCGATGACCTTAGTCGAGGAACCTATGTAAGGCTGCATCTGTTGGCTGGTCCCGATAGCGACGATTTTGCCGCCCCGCGCAGCTAGCGCCTGCCCCTGAGGATTGCCCGGATCCAAAGTGATCAGCTTGGCATTGCGCAACACCAAATCGGCCGGCTGGGCGCACAGTAAACGCCCGGACAGAGATAGCACGAGACACAGTCCATCTAACTTGTGTATCTTGAATAGCATGAATACCCGGATTCGCCTCATTATGCCGTGCTTGGCAACTCTGAGGCAAATAGGGTTCGTAACGAAAAACATGGCGCTCGGGTCTACAACACGATGAGTTCTCGACTCTGCCCCCGGTGCGGCCGGAACGACGTTAGACAGTCGGGCCGGCATAGCGTTGGGGACAAGATCATGGCCCTCTTCGGACTGGCACCTTATCGCTGCCGGGCCTGCCGGAACCGCTTTTTTCGTTTTCCGATTGGTAATGGGAGGGGGGAGCAGGCGGATTCCAACGACTTTCGCCGTCCCGCCGCAGCCCGTTTTATCACCGTCGACCCCGCCTCGGTCGAGCCAGCCTCAGTGGAGCCGGCCGTCTTACATCCTGCCGCCGAGCATCCCTTAGCGCTAATCCCCATCGCGTTTTCAATCTTGATAGTGAGCCAGGATCCAGCTGTACGAAAACTGCTTTGCAAGCTGCTCACGCGTCCGGGATATCACACTCACCCGCTTGGTGATGCCACCGACCTCTCGTCGGAGCTGCAGTCCCGGAAAGTCGATTTGCTCATTACCGATCTGGATATGCCCGAGCAGCAGGGCTTGGAAACGGTGGCAGCGTTTCGAAGCCAGTACCCGAAACTGAAGATTATTGCCTTATCGGCGCTGCGCGTTTCGGGAGTGCCGGGATCGATTGTTTTGCCAAAGCCGTTCCGGCGTGAACTGCTGCTGGAGAGCGTGCAGAATGCGCTGGCCGAGGCGACTAATACACGCCTATCGGTCAGATGAAACTGCGCCCTTACGCAGCATGCCTGGCGGAGTGCTGACGGATAGCCCGGCGCAACCGCTGGCACTTCTGCTCGGCAATTTCGGCGAACTCCAAGAGAAGATCCCGTTCGGCCTTAGACAGAATGCCCCTGGCCGCTTTGAGATAATTAGCTAGCCTACGCCGTTCAGCAACGGCTTTGCGGTACTCGCTTTGCAGTTGCTGCTTCTTGGAGCCCGAGTCCTTCACTTTTACTTTTCGCCCCATCTAACTGATTAGACGTCGGATCGGGACCAAAGGATGCTACGATAATGAGGGACTAGTGAAACCCCTAGGGGTAGTACAAATAACCTCTAGGCCTAGTTCGGTTTAGAATGAGATCAAACTGGCGCGACAGCGTCTAATGGACGAAGTGGAAAATCCTGCTACAGCAGTCGAGATACTACTGGTCGACGACAACCCCGGCGACGTCGAGTTGACCAAGGTAGCTCTGCGCGATGCCAAGATCGTGAACGCAATACATGTCGTCAGGGATGGAGCCGAGGCGCTGGCTTTCTTGCGGTGTGAGGGTGAGTTCGTCGATGCGCCGCGGCCCGATCTGGTGCTCCTTGATTTGAAAATGCCGAAAGTGGATGGCTTCCAGGTATTGGCCGAGATGAAATCGGAGCCGGATCTGCGGAGCATTCCGGTGATCGTCATGAGCAGCAGCAACGCGGAGAAGGATCTGGTCCGCGCATACGATGCGCAGGTCTCGGCTTATCTGGTCAAGCCTTCCAACTTTGATGAGTACTTCAATGCGATTCGCGCCGTGAAGGAACTATGGTTCCACGTGGTCGCCCTGCCGCCCAAGGTGCGCTCCGCCGCCAATTGAGACCTGTCTACTAATCCGTACCGGACGTTTTCCCGCCGGAGCCGCGACTTCGCGCCAGCCAGGCCTGTCCCAAATTTTGGATATGATGCAGTCGTGAAGGCCCGAGTGGTCTGGCTGCTGTTGCTCTTCCTGATCCTGGCGAGCGTGGCCTACGCGTACCTGGCTCCGTTTCGACTGTTCACTTTTGTCGTCGCGGGCCGGAGCCCTCTGTGCCCGCTGTCAGAGGCGTTGAAGGCCAATCAGAACCTGCGCCAACAGGTCGAATACAAAGACCAGATCCTGAACGCAAGCAAACTCGCCGAGGAGGATCCGAAAGGCTACGAACTTTGGGACACGCCCAAGGGCCGTTACTGGATTCCTGCCGGGAGCCGTTACGTGCTTCCGTTCAACCTGGCTGAACAGCAGCGGAAAATCTATGGAACCGGCGAGTTTGGCCCGCATTCCGGCGATATAACACTGGACTGCGGAGCGAACGTGGGCGTTACGGTCCATGAGGAATTGGCCGCTGGAGCCAAGACCGTGGTGGCCATCGAGCCGGCGCCGGAGAATCTGGAATGCCTGCGCCGCAACTACCCTAGCGAAATCGCCGCGGGCCGGGTGATCGTGGTGCCCAAAGGCGTTTGGGACCGCGAAGACTTTCTCACCTTGCGCGTTGACCCGAAGAACTCGGCCGCCGACAGCTTCGTACTTCAGCGGGAGGGCGCCGTGGGTTTGGAGAAAGTTCCGCTCACCACCATCGACAAGCTGGTCACTGAACTGAATCTGCCGCGTGTAGACTACATCAAGTTGGATATTGAAGGCGCGGAGCCCAAAGCGCTCATCGGCGCCAAGGAGACTTTGGCGAAGTACAAGCCCCGGATTTCGATCGCTGCTTATCACCAGCGCGACCACCCCAAAGTGATTCCCCAAATAATCCGATCTGAGCGATCCGATTACCTGATGCAATGCGGTCCATGCGCGGAGACCGATTTCTCCATAAGACCGGACGTCTTGTATTTCAAGTGAGCATTTTGATCTTGGCGGCGGATTAGCTAGCGATGCGCTGCCGGTCCGCATGCTGGAAAATGCTCACGTCATTAGCGGCGGTCTCGTGCTATAGTGCGTTTGCGTACAGGCTTGGGATAAGCGCATGAGAACGCAGATCGTTCGAACATTTCTGTGGAGCGCGTCCCTGTTGATCATCGCCTGGTTGCTAGCCCTGGACATTTATGTCGGGCAGCAGGATTCCGCCTTGCTATATCCGCTGCTAGGCGCTTCTTTGCTAGTCATAGTTGTGGAAGCTGTGCTGGCATGGCTTTTCAGGCGTGCCTTCGTGCGCCGGGCCGGGCAATTGCGGGCTTACACCGAGCGCCTGTTGGATCCTGATGTTTTCGAGTACGAGCTTCCAACGGGCGACGATGAACTTGGCGACTTGGCGCGATCGTTACGGCGCACAGCCCCGCGAATTCGCGCCCTGGTAGAGAATCTCAAGCTGGAGGGGGCGCGCCGCGAAGCCATCCTGGCCAGCATGGTGGAGGGCGTACTAGCGGTAGATAAAGACTTGCGGGTGACTTTTTGCAACGATTCCTTCGCCCGAACGGTCGGCGCGCGGATTCCAGTGGGTTCGGAGACGCGATTATCCGAGCTGGTCCGGGATCCTCGCGTGCTCGAAATCATGACTACCGTTCTCGCCACGGGCGGGCGCGTCGAGCGCCGCCTTACCCTGGCCGCCGCGGCAGGCCATTCCTTCGATGTGCTGGCCGCGCCCCTGGCAGGGCCAGCGACGAAACCCGGCGCGCTTGCTATTTTTCACGATGTTACGGAGCTCGAACGCTTGGAGCGTGTTCGCAAGGATTTTGTGGCCAATGTGTCGCACGAGCTTCGCACGCCGCTGGCGGCTATCCATGGATACGCCGAAACATTGCTCGGTGGCGCACTCGAAGATCACGAGAACAATCGCAAGTTTGTGGAAGTCATTCTAGCGCAAGCCAGGCGGCTAACGAATATCGCCTCGGACCTGTTGACGCTTTCAGAATTGGAGAGGGGTAGGACTGTGCCGCCCCAGCAGGTGTCGGTTCGTGCAGCATTGGAATCCGCCTTTCGCACGGTGGAAGCCACCGCGGCGGCGCGAGGCGTGCGATTGACTCGCGGGGCCTTCGAAGACAGTAAAATAATGACGCACGAGCTAAGGCTGGAGCAGGTTTTTGTAAACCTGCTCGACAATGCGGTGAAATTCAATCGGCCGCAAGGCGAAGTTCGGGTCGAAGTCCAGCCATCGGACCAATACGCCTGCATCACCATCGCGGACACCGGAATCGGCATTCCATCAGAGGATCTGCCCAGGATCTTCGAGCGTTTTTATCGTGTGGATAAAGCAAGATCACGAGATATGGGTGGCACAGGTCTGGGCTTATCCATCGTAAAACACGCGGTGGAGCAGATGGGTGGGACTGTCACGGTCGCAAGCCGGCTGGGTGAGGGAACTAGGTTCATCGTGACCATTCCCCGCGTGCCCAATTGACCTGGTGATTGTAACCAGATTTTAACCCAATTGTCATGTTTCGCTAACGCCAGAAGGTTATCCTCAACACTCGGCGGCTAGAAATCTGCAAAAGCAACTCCAAAGACTTCAATGAGAGGAAATGAACTTACGATGCGACATTCTCTAGTTGTGTGCGTGGCCACACTTCTGGCTCTGATACCGATGGCCGCGCAGTCTCCAGAGAACTCCGAGGTTCAGGCGCTAAAGGCGCAGCTCACCGAGCAGCAGAAACAGATTGATCAATTGAAATTGGCCCTGGAAGACCAGAAGAAGCTCATCGAGCGAAGCATGAAGACTGCCGCGAACGATGACAAACGGGAGTTCGCATTGCCGCGTGACAAGGCATTGGGCGAGGTCGCCAGCACGACCCCGTACATTCCTCCAGCGCCCGCTCCCGCGCCCCTGGCAATGCCGGTGGTTAGTGCGAGTGCGGCTCAAGCGCCCACTACACCTCCCACTAACCCGTGCGAGGCGGTTCCAGACGGTCCCGCTCCTGCATTTATTCGGCTCGGCAGCACGTGCATGGTTCCCATCGGATTTATGGACTTGACCGCAGTCTGGCGCGACAAAAATGCGGGCTCCAGCATGGGTTCAAACTTCGGAAGCGTTCCGTTCAACAACACGGTTAACGGCAATCTCTCGGAATTCCGTTTTACACCGCAGAACTCCCGTATTGGCTTCCGCTTTGATGGCGACTGGAAGGGCGCGCATTTCATCGGCTACAACGAGTTCGACTTCAACGGAACCAGCGGGTCGAACGGCATCGCGGTTTCCAACGGCGCATTCGTTCCGCGGCTCCGCTTGTACTGGGTCGACGTTCGCAAAGGCAAGATCGAATTTCTCGCCGGACAGAGCTGGAGCCTGCTGACCCCTAACCGCAGCGGCCTTTCCGCATTACCCGGCAATCTGTTTTACACCCAGGTGGTAGACATCAATTACATGGCGGGCCTGACATGGACCCGACAGCCTGGCATGCGGGTTCTGTTCCATCCAAGCGAAAAAGTAACCTTTGGAGTTTCCGCTGAAAATCCGGATCAATATGCCGGCGGTTCGGCCGGCGGTTCCGGGATCACGCTGCCTGCCGCTCTCGTAGGCCTCGCGAATACCCAGCTCGACATTGCGCAGAACGTCAGTGCCGGTCAGAACATCCTGACCCAGCCCACCGTGGCGCCGGATATTATCGCGAAACTCGCGTTAGACCCCAGCTCGCGCTTTCACTTCGAGGTTGGCGGCATCGAACGCAACTTCAAGACCGTGAATCCGTCTTTGCTCAGCCAGCACTTCACGGCGACGGGCGGCGGACTGCTGGTCGGCCTTAATGCCGAGGTCGTTAAGAACTTACGTCTGATATCGACCAACTACTGGAGCGATGGCGGCGGCCGGTACCTGTTTGGCCAAGCTCCGGACCTCATCGTCCGCGCCAACGGAACGCTGAGCCTCGTCCACTCCGGCGGCACCATCGATGGTTTCGAAGCCAGAACTTGGAAGAACAACTTACTGCTGTATGCCTATTACGGCGGCATTTACATCGGGCGCGACGTAGCGATCGACACCAATGGCAGCAAAGTCGGTTACGGCTACACTGGTTCACCAAACGGCCAGAACCGTAATATTCAGGAAATTACCTTCGGCTTTAACCAGACCATCTGGGCGAATCCGCGTTACGGCGCCATCAACGCGATGGGGCAATACGAGTGGCTGAACCGGGATCCATGGTTTGTGGCGTTGGGTGCCCCGAAGGCAACCCACGACAACACAATTTACTTTAACTTACGGTATACGCTGCCGGGCAGCATGCCGCCGTTCTAAGGAATACGAACTGTTTGAGAGGATATAGTTTATGAAGAAGCAATGGTTCTGGATAAGTTTGCTGGCGGCCGCAGGCACTGTGGCGGTCTCCGCTGAGACGATCAATGCCGCGGGCGCTACATTCCCTGCGCCCATTTACCAGAAATGGTTTGAGGCCTATCGCAAAGCGCACCCCGACGTGCAGATCAATTACCAGTCGGTTGGCTCCGGCGCTGGAATCCAGCAGCTCACCCAGGGCACCGTCGACTTCGGCGCTTCGGATATGCCCATGACCGACGATCAGATCTCGAAGATTACGAAGTTCAAAGTCCTCCATTTTCCGACGGTCCTAGGTGGGGTGGTTCCGGTCTACAACATCGCTGGCGTAACGGCGGAGCTAAAGTTCACCGGCGACACTTTGGCCGCCATCTTTCTGGGAAAAATTAATAAGTGGAACGATGCGGCGCTCAAGAAAGACAATCCTGGCGTAAACCTGCCCAACGAGGACATCACCGTTGTCCATCGCTCCGACGGCAGTGGAACCAGCTTCGTGTGGTCCGATTACTTTTCCAAGGTCAGTCCGGAGTGGAAGAGCAAGGTCGGCGCCAGCACGTCTGTAAACTGGCCGGTCGGCTTGGGAGGCAAGGGCAATGAAGGAGTCGCAGGACTGGTAAAGCAGACTCCCAGCTCGATCGGATACGTCGAGCTAATCTATGCCGCGCAGAACAAAATGAGCTACGGTCTAGTCCGTAATGCCGCCGGGACGTTTGTAAAGGCAGACTTCAATACGGTTTCCGAAGCGGCGGCGGGCGCGGCCAAGAATATGCCGGATGATTTCCGGGTATCGATTACGAATGCGCCTGGTAAGAACGCCTATCCGATCTCGACCTTCACTTGGTTGCTGATTCCCAACAAATTGGACGGGGCTAAAAAGGCCGCTGTCACCGGCTTCCTGAAGTGGATGTTGAGCACCGGACAACAGGATACACAGGCAATGTTTTACTCGCCTCTGCCCAAGCCCGTCGTAGCGAAGGAAGAGAAACAAATCGGCTCGATCCAGTAGAAGATCTCCATGGGCCAGGTTGCAGTCGTCGCCGTCCCGCCGTCGCGAGCGCAGAGTTTCACAAAACGCCTGCGGGAGGGCGATCAGATCGCGCATTTGATTACTCTGATTTTCGCGGCCAGTATTCTGCTAATGACCGTATTCCTGGTCTATGAATTGTGGGTACACTCCGCGCCTTCCCGTGCAAAGTTTGGACTTGGATTTCTGTTTTCACAGACCTGGGATCCGGTCGCCGAAAAGTTCGGAGCGTTGCCTTTCATCTATGGAACCGTGCTCACCTCCGTTCTCGCGCTGTTGATCTCGGTGCCTTTGGGCGTTGGCGCGGCCATCTTCCTATCCGAACTGGCCCCGCCGCGGATCTCCAGCGTTCTGACATTTCTCGTGGAACTCCTGGCCGCCGTGCCTAGCGTAATTTTTGGGTTGCTTGCGATTTTCACGCTGGTGCCGCTGCTGCGGCAGTACGTCGAACCTTTCTTGAAAAGAACGCTCGGCTTCCTGCCTCTATTCCAAGGCCCGGCTTACGGCGTCGGTTACCTGGCTGCGGGCGTGATTCTGGCGATCATGACATTTCCCTTCATCATTTCCATCTCGCGGGAAGCACTGCTGGCCGTTCCGCGCGAACAGCGCGAGGCCGCCCTGGCCGTGGGCGCAACCAAATGGGAGTCAACCTGGAAGGTGGTGGTTCCGTTCGCGCGTCTCGGCATCATCGGGTCTGTCTTTCTGGCGCTGGCCCGGGCGCTGGGCGAAACCATGGCCGTTACAATGGTGATAGGCAATGACACCGCCATGCACGCCTCGCTGCTGGCGCCAGGCTACACGATCGCGGCCCTCATCGCCAACCAGTTCACCGAGGCGACTGGCGACGTTTACCCGGCTGCGCTGATCGAACTGGGATTGGTTCTATTTTTCCTTACGATGATTCTCAATGCATCGGCGCGCTTGCTGATTTTGGCAACGACTGCGAAAGGGTCCAGGACCGAATGACGAGCACAGGCCGTAGAAATGCCGTCAATAACGTTATGCTGGCGCTCACGGGTCTCTGTACTGTGTTGACCGTATCGGTGCTGTTCCTGATCTTGGGATTTCTGTTATGGAATGGCTGGCGGTCGCTGGACTGGAATTTTTTCACCAAGCTGCCGCTGCCGGCCGGAGAACCAGGCGGAGGAATGGCCAATGCGATTGTTGGTAGCGGCATCATGATTCTCATCGCCGTATTGATTGGCGTTCCCGTAGGGTTCCTGGGCGGAATTTATCTGGCCGAGTTCGGTGGAGGAACTTTGCCTTTTCTGGTGCGCTACACAGCCGATTTGTTGAATGGCGTGCCCTCCATCGTCATTGGAATTTTCGCCTGGACCGTCGTGGTGGTGCCGATGCACCACTTCTCCGCCTGGGCGGGAGGCTTCGCCCTGAGCCTGATGATGATTCCGATCGGCCTGCGCAGCACCGAGCAATTCTTACACGCGGTGCCGAATCCGCTTCGGGAAGGCTCCCTTGCGTTGGGCGCCAGCAAGACCCGCACTATTTTCTCGGTGGTGGTGCCGGCCGCAAAACAGGGCATCCTCACTGGAATGATTCTCGGCGTCGCCCGTATCGCCGGTGAAACCGCCCCGCTGTTGTTTACTAGCTTCAACAATCAGTATTGGTCAGACAAACTAGGCGAGCCGACAGCTTCCCTGCCGTTCATGATCTACTACTTTGCCGTTTCACCCTACGAGGACTGGCACCGCCAGGCTTGGGCCGCCGGATTGGTGCTGCTAGCTCTGGTGTTGATCGCCAATATCGCCGCCAGATGGATTCTTTCACGGGGCGTTTCAATCCAGAGAGGCTAAGCTGGATATGGGTGCCGCGCCAGAACGAGCCAAGATGAGCCAACCGATCCTGCCCGTCAAAGTGTCATCCGGCAAGAGCGAGGGCACATCGAAGCCCAAACTGCAGACCGTCCAGTTGAATTTCTTCTATGGCAATTTCCAGGCGCTTCACGATATCAACCTGGCGATTCCCGAGAAACGCATCACCGCTTTGATTGGTCCGTCGGGCTGTGGCAAATCCACGTTTCTTCGAACCTTGAATCGTATCAACGAGACCGTCAAGAACGCTCGCCATGAAGGGCAGGTTTTGCTCGATGGCCAGGATGTACACGAGATGGATGTCACTGGGCTGCGCCGTCGCGTTGGCATGGTTTTCCAGAAGTCGAACCCGTTTCCCAAGTCGATTTTCGAGAATGTCGCCTTCGGCGTTCGAGTGAATGGACTGGCCGGGCGGCAATCCATCAGCGAGGTGGTGGAACACAGCTTGCGCCGCGCGGCCCTGTGGGATGAAGTAAAAGATAAGCTGCATCAATCGGCTTACAGCCTGTCTGGGGGGCAGCAGCAGCGGCTGTGCATCGCGCGAGCCCTGGCGGTTGATCCCGAGGTCCTGCTGCTGGATGAGCCATGCTCGGCGCTCGATCCCATCGCCACCGCCAAGGTTGAAGACTTACTTTTCAGTCTCAGGGATCAGTGCACACAGGTGATCGTGACGCACAACATGCAACAGGCCGCGCGCGTGGCGGAATCCACGGGTTTCTTTTTGCTGGGGAGATTGATTGAATTCGATAAGACCGAAACCATTTTTAAGGCGCCGGCCCGCAAGGAGACCGAGGATTACATCACCGGACGATTCGGTTAGACTGGGAGCGGTTAAAGGAGAGCTTTGATCCACTTCAGGGAAGAACTTGACGAGTTGCAGAGGCAGCTGCTCGAAATGGCTGGCTTGGTGGAATCCGCCATCCATCAAAGCATCGACTCGCTGGCGCAGCGCGATGAGCAGGCGGCCAAGGAAGTGTTGTGGAAAGAGGCCCTGATCAATCAAAAAGACATCGAAATCGATGAATTCGCCACGCGCCTGCTGGCGCTTTACCAGCCCATGGCCCGAGACATGCGCTTCCTGACCGCGGTGATCAAGATGAACGGTGACCTGGAACGTATGGGCGACTTGGCCGTCAATATCACCCAGCGCGCGCTGTCGCTCATGCACGACGCGCCGGTGAAGCCTTTGGTCGATATACCGCGCATGGCCAGCCTGGCCGAAGGCATGGTCCGCAACAGCCTGGATGCGCTAGTAAAGCGCGATGAAGTTCTAGCGCGCAACGTCTTGCTTTCCGACGACGAAGTTGACCGTCTTCGCGACGCCGTGTATAAGGAACTGGTCGCCTTCATGCAAGAGGAGCGAACCACCATTCCCCGCGCCGTGGATCTAATGTTCATCGCCCACAACCTGGAGCGCATTGCCGATCACGCCACCAATATTGCCGAGGACGTTCTGTTTCTAATGAAGGGCATCGATGTCCGCCATCACGCCGAGGAGCGCCGCCAGGCTACGCAAGCGAAGTTCGTAGAGCCGCACGCCGAGGAACCTCTACAATAAGTGGATTGGACCGGTCTCCCACTACTACTATTCCCATCGGCTGAAGCTGCAGTTTTGGGATTGGGGACAAAATGGAAAGCCGTCTCTGCTGCTGGTCCATGGCGGGCTTGATCACGCCCGCAATTGGGATTGGGTAGCTCGCGCGCTGCGGGAACATTTCCACGTCTATGCCATGGATCTACGCGGGCACGGCAACAGTGCCTGGGCTCCCGGCGCACTGTATAGCATCGCCGAGCATGTGCTCGACCTCTCGGCGCTGGCGGATGTCATCGCCGATTTTCCAATCTATCTGATCGGCCATTCCCTCGGCGGCATTCTTACACTGCTATATTCGGGCATTTATCCGGATCGCGTGCGTAAGACCGTCTCCATCGAGGGCCTGGGATTGCCGATTACACATCGCGTCCACAAACCAGCTCCGGAACGATTTCGTTCCTGGATCGCCAATGTCCGCCAGGCCGAGCGTCGCGAGCCGCGCAGTTATCCGAACCTGGAATCGGCCGTCGCGCGCATGAAAGAGGCCAATCCACGCCTTTCCGACGAAGTGGCCCGCCATCTCACCCTGCATGGCACGAATTGGAACTCGGATGGCTCGCTGATTTGGAAGTTCGACAACTATGCGCGCATCTTTCCGCCCTATGGTCATCACCTCGAGGACTTCCGCACCGTCTTAGGCGAGATTGCCTGTCCCGTGCTTCTGTTTTGGGGAATGGAGAGCTGGGCGCAAGATCCCGAAACCGACGGCCGGGCGTCCCTTATCAAGAATCATCGCCTGGTCAAGGTTCCGGGGGCCGGACACTGGGTCCATCATGATCGCCTCGATCTGTTTTTGAACGAAACTGAGCGCTTTCTGCTCGAAAATTGACCGAAAACGAGCCCTTCTAGATATGCTTCAATACGGATAGGAGGAGGTGCCCATGCGAAGCCTATCCTGTTTTCTTGCTCTTACGTCGTTTGTGGCCGTTTCCACGGCGGCGGATTTCAACACCGGCTTGGCCGCTTACAACAAGGGCGATTATGCTACCGCCGTAAAGGAGTGGCGCCCGCTGGCGGATCAGGGTGTGGCAGCCGCCCAGTTCAACCTCGGCTTGATGTATTACGACGGTCACGGGGTGCCCCTGGATTTTGCACAGGCTGCAGAGTGGTTCACCAAGGCCGCCGAGCAGGATTACGGCAAGGCTCAATATGACCTGGGGGCCATGTACGGGATCGGCAAAGGCGTCAGGCGCGACTACGTTCAAGCTTACAAATGGCTCAACCTTTGCGCGGCCAAAGGGGAGGCCCGATGTGCGGAGCAGCGCGACCTCGTCGCTAAGAAGCTCAAAGCGTCCCAGCTCACCACGGCCCAGCGGATGTCGTCAGAATTCACGAAAAAAGAACCCGGGAAGTAAAGATCAACGACGCACTGTTCTACGCCCTAACATTCCCAGGCTGCCCAAAAAGGCGATCATCGCGCCTAGGGTGAGCCATAGAGCTAGTTGGAACTCGTTGGCCCCGTCGAACTTATAGCTGGACAGGAAGAACCCTCGGACCAGTATCACCAGCACGAACAGGCACCACAGTGGAAATATCCACCGCAGTCTGCTTGCAGCCAGCAGTACCGACGCCAGCCCCACGATGCCGACCCCCAGAATGATCCACTTCAGCATCACGCCTTCCCAGAAGCGCGTCCCGACTGCGAAACTGTTGGAACCGCTCATCCATGCCACAATTCCCAAGCCAATCAGGAAAAGCGATAACGCCAGCCCAAACAAGCAGGCGAAGACGCGCAGCAGGAATCCCAAAGCGCTTCTCAAGGTCCTCCGTCACAGAGCATGAGATAGTGATTGTAACAATCTGGCTATATTACGGCAGAAGCAAGGTTGCCGGCGTACTTGTCCACCAGATCCAAAAGATCACTGGCACAGATTGGCTTCGAGATATAACCGTCCATGCCAGCCGCGAGGCATCGTTCCCGGTCACCCTTCATGGCATGAGCGGTCATAGCGATGATCGGCAGGCGCCGGTCCGTACCCAGCTCATTTTCACGAATGGCCGCGGTCGCTTCGAATCCATCGACCTCGGGCATTTGGACGTCCATCAGGACCAGATCGAACGACTGCCGCCGGAGAATTGAGAGAGCTTCTTGACCATTGCCGGCGACAATAACGCTATGTCCCGCCTTTTGGAGTATGCTGCGGGCGACGTGCTGGTTGATGACGTTATCCTCTGCTAGAAGAATACGCGCCGGCGCGCCGTGGCGGAGTTCTTGAGGCAGACGCCGTGCCGGGGAAGCAGGCGCGCTGATCTTCTCGATCGTCGACCGATTCGTCAGCGCCCTGGTCAACGCTCTAAGAAGGTCTGATCGCCGAACGGGCTTGTTGAGGTAGGTGGCAATACCCAGTTCGCGACAACGGCCCAAATCACCCTCCCGTTCGCCAGAGGTCAACATCAGGATTACGGCATCCGCAAGATGTGGCGGGCCCGCCAGGTGTTCCGCCAGTTGAAATCCATCCATTTCGGGCATGTGGACGTCCGACAGGACCAAGCTAAGGGGATGACCGGCTTCCGAAGCATCGCGCATCTGGCGCAGCGCCTCCGGACCGCTTTCGGCCGTACTTGGAATCATCCCCCACATTCGCGTCAGATCAGCCAGGATTCGGCGATTCGTGGCATTGTCATCGACAATCAACACGCGGACGCCGGCCAGCGCGGTCTCGCTCACCGGCTCTGGCGCCGATTCGCTGGTTATGCCAAGCCGTGCCGTGAAATGGAAACAACTCCCCTGTCCCAAACTGCTTTCCACCCAGATCCGGCCATGCATGGCCGCGACCAGACGCGCTGAGATAGTGAGCCCCAGTCCCGTGCCACCGTATTTTCGAGTGGTCGAACCATCCACTTGAGAAAACGCGTCAAAGATGAGCTTTTGTTTTTCCTCTGGAACGCCTATTCCGGTATCGCGGACCCGAACATGCAGCTCCGCCTGATCCTCAGATCGGCCGTCGATTGCGATCTCAATTGCTACTTCGCCCGCATCTGTAAATTTGATGGCGTTGCCTGCGAGATTCACAAGAACCTGCCGGATTCGCAACGGATCGCCTATCAAGCATGCGGGCACATCCGGGCCGATCTCACACAGCAGCTCGAGGCCTTTTTGTTGGGCCCGCAGCGCCAGGGCCCGTTCTGTTTCCTCCACCAGATCACGGAGATTGAAGCAGATTGGATCGAGCTCAAGATGCCCGGCCTCAATCTTCGAGAAGTCCAGAATATCGTTGATGATCGTTAATAGCGAGTCCGCCGAGGTCTTGACAATGTTCAAAGCCTCTTTCTGGTCGCCGGACAGGTTGGTATCCAGGACCAGTTCGGTCATGCCCAGGACTCCGTTCATCGGAGTGCGGATCTCGTGGCTCATGTTGGCTAGGAACTCGCTCTTGGCGCGGCTGGCCGCCTCGGCTTTATCTTTGGCTTCCAAAAGTTCCGAATTGGCCTGGACCAGGTCCGCAGTGCGAGCCGCGACATCGTGTTCCAGGCGCTGCTGGTGTCCCAGAAGCTCCGCGTCGCGGTGCCCGATCTCCTCCAACATCCCATTAAAAGCGTCCGTGAGTTGCCCCAGGTCATCATCGGCGAGCTTGGTAGCACGTGCGGTATAGTCCCTCCGAGTCGATACTCGCTTCGCTGTTTCGCCCAGATGCGCTATGGGCTGAGCGATGCTGTGCTGGAGTTTGGAAGACAGCACGAATGCGATTAGACCCGCCAAGAGCAGGATGATTACGACGATGCCGCAGAATTGCTTTACCTGCGCATAGAACTCTCCCAGGTCCGATTCCATATAGATGGCGCCGACAGGCTGGTTTCCGAGCCGAATCCTCTGAAATATCTTGAGACGGCCATTTTCGAACCAACTTATGTCGCGACCCGCGCGTGCAGCAGGCGGCTCGGCAGCCTCCGCACCGCGGCGGTATTCGCTGAATACTTGACCGTCCGCGGCGTAGAGGTAGGCGCACAGGATGGATCGTTTGGCCACCAGCCCGGACAGCAGTTCTTCGGCAGCCTTTGGATCGTTGAAGCTCAAGGCTGCCGTGCTATTGGAACCAAATATCTCCGCCAGCACGGTCAGGTCGTTCCGAGTCGAGTCGCGGACCACGTAATAATACGCCATAACTGTGCCGAAGGCGAATGTCAGGGCGGCGATTCCAGTAATCAATGTGAGCAGATGGAGCTTGTACTTGATCGGAAGGTTGCGATAAGAAAAATTTCTAGGCATCGCATGTCACTTCTTGACGACCGCAGCCAAACTCAACAGCTTGGAGCTGATGTGAAGACCTTGCCCCTGTGCGGCTGCCACATTGATTTCGAAGCGCACTCTGCCACCTTCCAGTTTCAAATTGATGGCCCCGCCGTCACCGGCGAACCCGGGTGTGTCGCCGACGGTCAAGACCCCGGTCGATTCCTTGGGGTGAGAACGGAAGCCTTTCATGGCAGAAGCGCCGACAAATAGAATCTGGCAGTCACAAGGCCCCTGGCCAATTGCAATCTGACGAATGATGACCGGCCTGCCGTCGATAGTATTTCCGTTCACGGTCTCCCGTAAGGCATCGGCCATCTGATCCTGTCCCACGACACAAATCACGAGCGGCTCATCCGGTGTCCTGAAAGCCTCTGTCGGCCACTGGATGAACTTTGCGAAATTAAAGACAAAAGCGGCTTTGACGTGGTATTCGTCGACGGTCTGCGCCGGCGCATTGGTGGCGACGAGCAAGGCGGCTATCACCAAAGACGATTTGCATCCAGGAGATTTGCGCATTATCGTGCTCTCAAAACCGGAATGTGATTTTTCCTATAACGCTGCGCTGGACGAGACTGTGCAACACCGCGAAGGCGTCGTGATATTCGGCATGAGCGGGTGACTGCAAGTTCTGCCCCACGATGCTCAGCTCAAGAGATTCTCCGATCCGCCATCCCAAGCGGGTGTCGACCCGCAGATAGCTTGGCGTTGCTCCGCTGCCGCCATCCACCAGTTGCCCGACGTGATAAAGCGCTGTGTCCCACTCCACGCGGTGCGTCAGATTTAGGAGAGAATGCAGTTGAAATTGATGCTTCGGCGATTCGTAAGCGATTGCCCCGGCATTGGGGTCCTGGCTGGTTGGGTCGCCCGCTACGTGCATTTGCAGGTAGGAATAACCTGGGCTGACCTGCCAGCGACCGGTCACGCTCCAACTGGCAGAGATCTCGGCGCCGTAGTTGTGCGCGTGCGCCTTGTCTTCAAAGAGAAATGGAACGACTAGCACTTGCGCTCCAGCCCCTGCAGACCCGGCCGGTTCATAAAATGGCTGAAGCGGTTCTTGAGTCTGTAGCCCGTAATAGTAGCTCGAAAATGCGGCTACATCCAAAGACAGTTGTTTGCTGACCTGCGCGCGATATCCCAATTCAAAATCGTGCAGCCGCTCCGCCTTGCGGTGAGGATTTCCCAAAAGTTCCACGACCCCCAATGCAGTGCCCGCCGGGATCACGGCGACATCAACATCCAGATCGAAGTCCGCCCGCGATGGTTGCCGGATCGCTCTTGAGGCGGACGCCCAAAAGGCTTGCCGATCATTGAGGTTCCACACCAGTTGCGCGCTGGGTTGATATTCAAATCCGGTATAGGGGTTGTGCTCGAACTTGGAGCCCAGAATGAACGAAAGAGAGCTGGTCAGTCTGATATCGTCCTGCACGAACGCGCTGACGAGATTGTCGCGGCGCTGGGAGGGGTCGTAGGCGATAGCGTATCCGGGCGTAGTGTAGTCGCTGGTGGTGCGATAGCCCAATCCCCAGACGATCTCCTGCCGGGATGCGATGGTCAGATGATGCTGGAAGTCGAAATCCAAGGTGTTGCGCGTTTCGCTCAACCCTCTGTCGACGCGGTGGTACCCATCGTAGTAAACCTGGAGGGTTGTAACCGAGCCATTCGCGAGGGTGTGGTCCCAGCGCCCCAAGATATCCCCGGCGCCGACGGTAATCGTGTCTTGAATGATCGCTTCGCGAGGCAGATCATTGAAGAACAGAGTATCGATCGTCTGTCCTTCGCGCGACTCAAATAGATCGCCCTGGATCGTCAGCGTGTCGCGCGGTGAGAGATCCCAGTCCGATCGGAACCCACTGTGTAACTTATGCCATCCGTCCGCTACCGACTCGCCGCTTGGCCGAGGTGAATTTCCAACATTCTCGTAGCTTCCGAATACCCGGTATGCGCCCTTCAGTCCAATCGTCCCTCCGTCTTGAAGCAATCCTCGCGCAGATTCCCGGGAACCCGCGCTGACGCTCGCCAGGCCTCCCTGGGTCGCCTTGGCGCTCTTGGTGATGATATTGATAACTCCATTGACGGCATTGGCTCCCCACACCGTGCCTCCAGGGCCGCGAATCACCTCGATGCGGTCGATGTCTTCCAGTGGCACATCCTGCTGGTCCCAATTGACGCCAGAGGTGAGCGGGGAATAGACGCTCCGGCCGTCGATCAATACCAGCACTTTATCTCCGTACCGGTCCGTAAAGCCGCGAATACTGATCGCCCAAATGTTGGCATCGAGTTGGGCGACGTGCATTCCAGGGACCATGCGCAACAGATCGGGAATGTTCGTGGCGCCGGAGCGCCGAATGTCTTCTTGAGAGATTACGAAAATTGCGGCTGCGGCCTGGGACAGTTTCTGCTCCTTCTTGGATACCGACGTAACCTGAATGTTCATCAGGTCTTCCAGGCTGGTCTGTGCAAGATCGTTGACCGCAGGGGTTTGAGCCGGGCTCAACGCGACGATAGTGCAAAATACGATCGCAATTCGCAGTCTCATGCCGCATCTACGGGCGCTCGGCGACGAGTCCGCGTATGACTTGGGCTTGCGGGATAACCCGCGCCTGATGGGTGGTTCAAACGTTGGACGCATAACCTCTGCAGTCCTCTTCGGCCAAGTAGGGCCCTTTCATCCTGTCGGGACTAAAGTTTTAAGGCATTCCTGTAGGCCATACGGGCAAGGTCAGCCCGAAAGGGGGAGCGTGCGGGGTCGAGACTCCAGTCCTCCCTAAGGTCAGGGCGTGACTGGATCGGTATAGACAAGTCGTAGCGCTATCCGCTCGTCCCTAGCTATTCTAGAGATAGATGGCATTTCGTTTAGAAGTCGATTACCGGCCGCGCGGCGATCAGGTCGCCGCCATCGATCAGCTCTTCCGTGGCGTGATTGACGGTGAACAGCACCAGGTTTTGTTGGGCGTTACAGGCTCCGGTAAAACTTTCACCATGGCGCAGGTCATTGAAAAGACCGGACGTCCCGCGCTGGTCCTGGCCCACAACAAGACTCTGGCAGCGCAGCTTTATCACGAGTTCAGGTCTTATTTCCCATCCAACGCGGTGGAGTATTTCGTCAGCTATTACGACTACTATCAGCCGGAAGCCTACATGCCTTCCGGAGACATATACATCGAAAAAGAAGCGACCATCAATGACGAGCTGGACAAGCTCCGTTTGTCGGCAACGCGGTCACTGTTCGAGCGCCGCGACTGCATAATCGTAGCCAGTGTTAGCTGCATTTATGGCCTGGGCTCGCCGGAAGCCTATTACGGAATGCTGCTGATGCTCGAAAAAGGGCAGAAAATCTCACGCCAGCAGATCTTGTCGCGGCTGGTCGAGATCCTCTACGATCGCAACGACCATAATTTCAGCCGTGGAACGTTTCGCGTGCGCGGCGACGTGATCGAAGTCTTTCCCACCTACGACGATTACGCCTATCGCATCGAGCTATTTGGCGATCAGATCGACAGCCTCAGCCAGATTGATCCGCTGCTGGGGCAAGTGCGCCAAACGTACCTGCGCCTGCCGATCTATCCAAAAACGCATTATGTGATGACGCCGGAGTCGCGCGAACAGGCACTCCACAGCATCGAGCGCGAGCTGGGGGAATGGCATCAGGAACTCGAGAAGCAGGGCAAGCTGGTGGAAGCTCAGCGCCTTTACCAGCGCACCATGTTCGATCTTGAAATGATCCGGCAGATCGGATATTGCCACGGAATCGAGAACTATTCGAGGCATTTTTCCGGACGGCTTCCTGGTGAAGCGCCGCCTACATTGCTCGATTATTTGCCGCACGATCATTTGATCTTTATCGACGAGAGCCATCAAACCATTCCGCAACTGCGCGGCATGTACCATGGCGACCGGTCGCGCAAGGAAATTCTGGTCAACTACGGATTCCGCCTCCCAAGCGCGCTCGATAACCGACCGCTCACCTTCGAGGAGTTCGAGAACCGGGTGAACCAGGTCCTCTATATTTCGGCTACGCCCGGCCCTTATGAACTGACCAAGTCCGCTGGCGTAGTAGTGGAGCAGATCATTCGACCCACCGGCCTGGTGGATCCGCAGGTAGAAGTGCGGCCCATCAAGGGCCAGGTGGATGACCTGCTGAATGAAATACGGAAACGTACGGAAAACAACGAACGCGTGCTGGTAACGACCTTGACCAAGCGCATGGCCGAGGACTTGTCGGAATACTACACCGAAGTCGGCGTACGCTGCGCGTATCTGCATTCTGAAATCGCCGCGCTGGACCGCATGAAGATCCTGCGCGACCTCCGCCGCGGAGAATTTGACGTGCTGGTGGGAGTCAATCTCCTGCGCGAAGGTTTAGACCTGCCGGAAGTATCGCTGGTGGCGATCTTGGATGCCGATAAAGAAGGCTTCTTGCGCTCCACCGGTTCGCTTATTCAAACGATGGGCCGGGCCGCGCGCCATCTCAACGGCCGGGCAGTCCTCTACGCCGATATATTTACCGACAGTATGCGCCGCGCCATCGATGAAACCAATCGCCGCCGCGCCATCCAGCAACAGTACAACGAGGAGAACAACATAACCCCCCAATCCATTATTAAGCCGATCGATATGAGTCTCGTGGCCATCGCTGAAGGCGATTACGTCACGGTTCCGGTGGAACCGGAGGACCCAATCGAAGAAATGACTCCCGAGCAGCGCGAAAAGTTCATCGGTGAACTGGAAGCAAGCATGCGCGCCGCCGCCAAGAAGTTCGAATTTGAAAAGGCGGCTGAGCTTCGGGATCGGATTAAAATGCTGAAGTCTTTTGGGGTGTATGAAGAGAGTAAAGCCAGTAGCGTTGGTCGGCGCGGGTAACTTTACCGACTCTCCCCTGACGAGATTTCTGCGGTTTTCCGATCAGCTCGGACCGGTAAAATCGCCGTCGTACCGGCTGGCCAGCAGGATCTCCAATATCTTCCGCTCCGGACATCCCGTAAAAGACTACGCGGAGCTGGACGCCTGCCGGCTCATCCTGGTATGCGTGCCCGATCAAACGCTGTCGAAAGTTGTCTCCGAGATGGCGGCATCGGGAATCTCCTGGCGCGGCAAAGCGATCGTCCTGTGCAGCATGTGGCTTGACAGCAGCCATCTCAGCGAGCTCTCCGCTCGCGGCGGTTCGATCGGCTCACTTAGTCCGATTCCGGGATTCGAGGGTCTGGAGGATTTCCGTTACCTCATTGAGGGCGACAAGCTTGCGATCTTGGAGGCAAAACGTCTGCTGGCGCAACAGAAACAACGCGTGATCGCGATCGAACGCTCGCTGAAGCCTTTCTATCTTGCAGCTTTGACATGCACTGGGGATTTGCTGTTTGCATTGATGGTCGCGGCCTCGGGTTCTTTGCGGCATGCCGGCTTGTCTTCGCCGGTATCGGCCGCAATCCTCGAAAGACAATTTGGAAAAGCGCTCCGTTCCTACTTGAAATCCGGGCGAAATTTCAGCCCGGCGCCGCGCGATCTTTCCAGGCAGTTGCACGCCTTGTCCGCCGCCGACCCAATGCTAGCCCAATACATAGAACAGAGCTGCCGCATTTCCTCGCGGCTGCTTGCCGAACAGGCCCCGGATGATTCAGCTACGAAACTTTACGCACGCAAATTCGCTGCCGATGCCGGTCGCTAGCAAGCGCTCCTTTCGATCTTCCAGAAGTCGAGCGGTCCAATCCGTGAGTCCGCCGTCTGTGATCGGATAACGATTACCATCCGGCGCCATAGGCGATATTCGCAAACACACGCCTTGGTAGTAGGACAGGCCTTCCAACCGCGCCAGGTTGAAGCGAAACCGGGCATCCGGAAACTCGTGACGCAGCTTATCGATCAATTCGGTTTTCAAACGCGCTAGCCGAAAACTGGACGACCCATCCGGTAATTCTCGCGCCGGATCCTCGATCGCCTCCGGCAACCGGACACCACGCTCGGACAGGAATCGCTCCGATCCGCCCAGGACATGCGCGCGAACAGCACTCCGCAGTTCTCCGAGGTCGATCCTGGACTCGCGCAGAAGAACCTCGACTACCAACGTATCTGAAATCTCCACCAGCGGCTCGCGGAAACTGAAGCCCTGTTCGTTGAGAGCGGCGAAGAGCCGCAGATAGAAACGAATGTGCTCGCCCAGATGCTGGATCTCGAAGGAATGGGACCCCGTATCGCGGCCGGATGTAACCAGAGCGAATAGCCGAAAGTGGGGTGCGTAACCGGGTTCGTCGAATGGTTGCAGACGAACCAGTCGTTGACTACAGCACAAACGAACCGCCTCGCCGCCGGCACGCGTTTGGCCTTTGCGCCTGCGCCAGCACTCCAGCGCCAGGGCGGTCGTGGGATCGCCGAGCACTTCCGCATTGCGGATGGTCGTCAACACATTGTTTTGGTCGATCCCTCCCAAGACATGATTCAGCCCCAAAGGACCTACCGGCGCGAGCTCAATCGCGTCGAACTCGTCGGCAATCTGGAAGGCGGTCCGATCGAACTGGTTGAGCGTCCGCGCGTCCACTTTCGACGAAGCCACCAATCCTCGCTCAGCGCTCCGGCGAAGATCCGACTCAGTGGATTCGGCGGTGCGTGATTGGTACACGTGCATTAACAAAGACTGGAGGTCACTCAGCGCGATGTCCTCGGAAAGAGCCGAGAAGAGTCGCGGAATCCCGATTTCGGCGGCGATACGCGCGACGATCTTGGACGCCATTAGGGTTAGGATAACGTGGCGCAGGTCTCCGATTTGCGAAGGCGTTCAGCGCCCCGTAGTCCTTTGGTACTCTGCGTGCTCTTTCGCTTATAAGCTCCTAAGGTGAAGCACGGCGGCTGCGATGCCATTCGCGCCCGATATTACATAAGTCTTACAAAGCAAGACTCAAATGCCTGTTAGGTTGGGAGTGTACCTTCAATTCTTGGAGTTATTGTGAGCAGCGACGTCGTTAGCATACAAAATAATCAAAAACCGAATTGGACCATCTGCGTCGTTCTGGTGATCCTGCATCTTGGGGCACTTGCTGCCCTTTTCATGTTTAGCTGGCGCCTTTTGCTGGCCGCATTCTTACTTTATTGGGTCGGTGTCGGATTGGGGATCAGCATGGGTTATCACCGCCTGCACACCCACCGCTCCTACAAACTTCCCAGAGCCTTGGAGTATTTCCTGGCTGTTTGCGGAACACTAACGCTTCAGGGAGGACCGATTTTCTGGGTGGCGACGCATCGGATTCACCATCAGTTCTCCGACCGTCCCGGCGACCCGCACTCGCCTCACGACGGCGCCTGGTGGGCCCACATTGGCTGGCTTCTGGTTGGCGAATCCAAACACAACAACAGCAAGCTCATGGCCAAGTATGCGCCCGACTTGGCGAAGGATCGCTTTTACGTCTTGCTCAACGACTATCACTGGGTTCCGTTGCTGGTGCTGGCCATCGTATTGTTCGCCTTCGGCGGGGTGCCGCTCGTGTTATGGGGCATTTTCGTTCAGATCGCCTTCGGGTTGCATGCCACCTGGGCAGTAAACTCGGCCACGCACATGTGGGGCGGACGGCGCTTCAAGACTCGCGATGACTCGCGCAACAATTGGTGGGTGGCGCTCCTCTCCTTCGGCGAAGGCTGGCACAACAACCATCACGCGCATCCCACTTCCGCGCGCCATGGCCTGGCTTGGTACGAATTCGATATTTCCTGGATCTCCATCCAGGTGTTGAAGTTCTTGGGCCTCGCGAAAGCAATTCGAGTCGCGAAAGTAAATAGCGTAGTGGCCGAACGCGAAGCCGCCTAGCCCGTTTGGTGCGGGCAAACACGATATACTTGGCAGGTCACGGCTTCCGATGATCGCAGGCCGCCGACCTGGAGCTAACCATGACGTTTCTATATCGTTATTTGATTGCCCTAATGCTGTTCGGCGCGTTTCCCGTCATTGCGCAGCAGGCGCCTTCCGGCGGGCCCTACAAGGTCCTCAAAACAGCCAAGGTCGGGGGCGCCGGTGGTTTTGACTATGTGAACGCAGACGAGGCGGGCCGCCGGTTGTATGTTGCGCGCAGCGGCCAAGGCGCGCGAATCACTGTCTTCGACCTGGACACGCTGGAACCCGTCGGCGAAATCCCCAATGTCGGCGCGCACGGCGCGGTTGTCTCCCCAAAAACCAATCACGGCTTCGCCAGCAGCAAGCCGGTTGTCATGTTCGACAGCAAAACGCTTGCGCCCATCAAAAATATTGACGTCGATGGCGGTCCCGACGGCATGCTTTATGACTCCTTCAACGATCGGGTGTACGTTCTCAGTCACCGGGCGCCGAATGCGACCGTGATCAATGCGTCCGATGGATCGGTGGTAGGCACCATCGACCTGGGAGGCGCACCAGAGCAAGCGGCGAGCGATGGCAAAGGGCACATCTACATTGATATTGAGGACAAGGGGAACATCGCGGTCGTCGATGCCAAGACGCTCACTGTGACCGCGCATTATGACCTGGAAGGAAAGGGCGGCGTATGCGCGGGCTTAGCGCTAGATGTGAAGAACAACATCCTTTTCGCCACTTGCCGCAACCCGCAAAATATGGTGATACTCAATGCCGCCGATGGCAAGATCCTGGATGCCCTGCCGATCGGCGTAGGCACGGATGGCGCGGTGTTCAATCCGAAGACCATGGAAGCGTTCAGCTCGCAGGGCGACGGAACACTAACCGTCATCAAAGAAAACAGCCCGACGAGCTTTGTAGTGGAACAGAACCTGGAAACGATGCGATCCGCCAAAACTCTGACGTTGGATGGCAAGACCAACCACATACTGCTGATCGCAGCTGAGTTCGGCCAGCCCGCGACGCCTCCCCCACCCGGCGGACGCGGCAGGGGACCGATGGTGCCGGATTCGTTTTCGATTCTGGTGGTGGGCAAATAGGGTTTCGCGTTAGAATCTATGATTGTCTACAGATCAACTGCAGCCCTCTCGGGTTAGCCGGAGGAGTCTATTGACCCTGGCTGTTGCCGGTGCCTCGACCGCTACGCTCAGCTCGGTTCTGGCATCCCAGCGCGCAGCGAGTTCCCCGGCCGATATCACTTTGCGAATCGGTGAAATCGCTCTGGAAGTGGCGCCGGGCAGGTTCATCAAGACGCGGGCCTACAACGGGCAGGCCCCGGGTCCGCTGCTACGGATGACCGAAGGAAAACAAGTGACCGTGGATGTCATCAATCAAACCAAAGAGCCCGAGATGGTCCACTGGCACGGATTCCAGATTCCTCCCGAGGTCGACGGCGCGCACGAAGAGGGAACTCCGATGGTGCAGGGCATGGATCATCGCAGGTTCGTGTTCACGCCGCGCCCTACGGGAACTCGCTGGTATCACACTCACGCCATCGCGGGGCACAATCTGCAGCGTGGCACTTATTCGGGGCAATTCGGAATGGTAGTGGTTGAGGCGCGTACCAACCCGGCTCGGTACGAGTTGGAAGTTCCGATCGTGCTGCACGAATGGGATGGGTATTTTTCTGCCGAAAACGCCATGGATGTCGAATACAACATTTATTCCGTGAATGGAAAAATGTTGGGAGCGGGCGAGCCTATACGCGTAAAGAGCGGCCAGCGCGTTCTGCTCCGAGTTTTGAACGCCAGCGCGAACAGGCAGCATCGCATCGCGTTTGCCGGACACACTTTCGAGGTGATTGCCCTGGACGGCAATCCCGTCAAAACCGCGCGCCGGGTACCGGTGCTCGATCTATCGCCTGGCGAAAGAGTGGATGCCATGGTGGAGATGGATTCGCCGGGGGTGTGGGTCTTGGGAGAAGTGGACGACAGTCAGCGCGCGTCAGGCGCTGGGATTGTGGTCGAGTATGGAGGCGCTACCGGCACTCCGCAATGGATTGCGCCGCCGCCCTTCACCTGGAGCTATGCGATGTTCGGAGGCCAATCCGAACGACCGGAACCGGCATTGATCCATTCTTTGGTGTTCGAGCGCAGATTCGACGGCCACGGCTGGTCGATCAATGGAAAACCGTTTCCCCAGACCGATCTCATCCCGGCGGTGTTGGGGCGCGCAAACCGTCTGATCTTCGACAATCGCACGGATATGGCTCATCCTGTCCACCTCCACCGGCACACTTTTGAGATCACGAAATTCGCGGGCGAGCCCAGCTCCGGTGTCTTCAAGGACGTGGTGATGGTTCCGGAGATGAAAACGGTGGAAGTGGATTTCCTCGCGAACAGTCCCGGCCCGTCGCTGTTTCACTGTCACCATCAATTCCACATGGACTTCGGGTTCATGGCACTGATGAAGTACTAGCATCCTGTCGATTTGACGACCTCTCCTGCCAGCCTGACTGTGCCACAATGAGCGTCTTATGGGATTGAATGGACGTGTCGCGCTCGTTACGGGCGCCAGCCGAGGTTTAGGAAAAGCAATCGCTTTGTCGCTCGCAGAGGCGGGCGCGCGCGTTGCCTTGGTGGCGCGCGATGTTGAGCAGCTTAATGCAGTCGCCAATGAAGCTCGCCGGTCGGGCGCGCAAGCCGAAATTTTCCGCACGGATATATCCGACGAGTCGCAGGTGCGCGAGCTCGAACGAAACGTCCTGGCCAACTTCGGACCCGTCGACATCCTGATCAACAATGCCGGAATCAACGTGCGTAAGCTGTGCGTCGACCTGACCTTGCCGGATTGGATGAGCGTGCTCAATACCAACCTGACGAGCGCGTTCCTGATGTCCCGCTCATTTGTGCCGCACATGCAAGGCCGGGGCTACGGGCGTATCATCAACATCGCGTCCATCATGGGCCACATCTCCGTGCCGATGCGCACGGCCTATTCTTCCAGCAAGGCTGGTATGCTCGGCTTCACGCGCGCGCTGGCGCTCGAGCTGGCTGGCGACAGCATTACTGTTGTTTCCATCAGTCCGGGACCCTTCGCCACCGAGATGACCATTCCGCTCATGACCAATCCCGAAATAAACGAGCAGTTCATGTCGAAAACTCCCATGCGGCGCTGGGGCAAGGCCGAGGAGATCGGCAAGTTGGCGATGTATTTGTGTTCGGAAGACGCCGGCTTCATTACCGGAACCGACATTGTGGTCGATGGGGGCTGGTGTGCTCAATAGAGGTGTCCTCGGTGGCCGCGTTCTCGCAGTGGCCGCGCTGTTGCTTGTATTAGCGGCTTGCCGAGGCAACCGGACCAAACGAATAGCCGTCGTTCCCAAAGCCAACTCGCACGTTTTTTGGGTATCGGTGCATGCCGGCGCCGCGGCGGCCGGCCAGAAATTCGGCGTTGAGGTGCTGTGGAACGGCCCCGCGCAGGAAACCGAATACGATCGCCAGATGCAGATTGTCGATTCCATGATTGCCCAGCATGTCGATGGCCTCGCGGTCGCGGCAACGGAGCGCAAAGTGTTGAACCGATCCCTCGATCGCGCCGCAGACCTGGGAATTCCTGTTACGGTCTTCGACTCCGGTGTCGATTCCACTAACTACCTGGCATTCATCGCGACCAATAACTACCAGGGCGGCCAGATGGCAGCGCGCGAACTGGCGCGCCTGGTGGGAGGCAAAGGAAAAGTCGCCATGGTTATGAACCTCCCGGGCAGCTTATCCACCGTAGACCGCGAGCGAGGTTTCGAGGACGTCATCAAATCCGGGTTCCCCAAAATGGAGATCGTAGCGCGCCAGTTCTCCATGTCGGACCGCTCCAAAGGAATGGCCGCCGCCGAAAACATCCTGACCGCTCATGCCGATCTTAACGGCATCTTCGCTTCGTCGGAGCCTAGCAGCACCGGAGCCGCACTGGCGCTCAAATCCCGGGGTCTCTCCGGAAAAGTGAAGTGCGTTGGATTTGACGCCAGCGACAATCTGATCGACGACCTGAAAGATGGATCGATCCAGTCATTGGTTGTCCAAGATCCATTTCGGATGGGCTTCGAAGCGGTCAAGACCTTGGTGGACAAACTCAACGGCATCACGCCGCCCAAGCAGATCGACTTGCCGGCCCGCGTCGTCACCAAGCCCGATCTCGAAAAGCCCGAGATCCACGAACTGCTGTACCCCGACGTGAAGAAATATCTGGGCAGCAGCTAACAACGCCCCCTTTGGTCACAGCTCAGAATCGGGGTTTCGGCTAAGAACCGAAGAATCTCTTCCGCTGTGGATCGAAATCGATCCGTGGCTTTGAATGGTGTCCTTGGCCCGGGGAATTCGAGAATAGGATGCCGCCGTCATAGCCGGCTGCCCCGCGGAGCAAGGTCCGTCGCGCGATCTGGTCCGGATTCATTTTGCGAATTATAGCGCCGCCAGGGCACTAGGTAAGCATGAAGAAAGTTTTCGCAGTTCTTTCGCTTCTGATTTGGTCCCTGGGCGGCTATGCCGGAACGCTGACCAAGTCTCACAGTCAAGGCAAGTTCAGCGATGAGGAGATCGAGGCCACTATAAAAGCCAAGCTCGCGAAATCGAAGATCGGTAAAGACGGCCTGCAGGTGCACGTGAAGAACGGGATCGCTACGTGGACCGGCAGCACTACCGTGATGCAACACAAAGGCGCGGCAACACGTATGGCCAAGACGGCCGGCGCCACTCAGGTTGTAAATAACATTAAAGTTTCGGCCGACGCGGGGGGCGCTCTAAAAGAGCAGCCCCGAAAAATCGAAGTTAAGACTAATTAAGTGGCGCGGAGACCTAGCTAACCCTGCTGCGCGGACTTCGCCTGCCGATCGGCAAGTTGCGCCCTGATAGCACTCATCCGTTCACGAGTTGCTGCAGTTCGCTTCCGGCCGTCGGGCGTCGCATCGACCAGCTTTTCAACATTGGCGGCAAATTGCGGGCCGTAGGCAGCTCGGATTTCACCCAGCAGCGGCTCAATTTTCGAGAAAACGCCGATATGCTCGCCGTTGCTGTCATTGAAGAATTCCAAGCTGACGGCTCCGTTGTTGACGAGTGCCGCCGCCATATCCCAATAGGTTATGACCATGCGCAAATGACCACTGTGCTCGCCAAACATCGTATTATTGACGTCTGCGATCGATTGCGGATTAAACTCGCGAAAGTACCAGTCGCGCGCCTTACGCATCGTCTCTTCGCGACGCAGTTCGTAAAGTTTGAGGATAAGACCAGCTTCTTCTTGTTTCGACATGGACAGAAATACTCCTTTTGGGGTGTCGCGTCGCCAGGGCGGCGCCATTTGATTAGTGTAGCAGAGCAGTCTTGGGAGTGAGCGCGATTAAGATGCCGTCACGAACAGGAAGAATATAGACTTCGCCCTCCTGCGTGCGGATGTCGCGTTCGTTGATAATAGGCCGCGAGATTCCCACCGAGGTCAAAATACTGTGAATCTGAACCTCAACGTGCAGCGTTACTTCTTCGGCCGAGTGAACAAGCGGCCTGACGATTAAGTTCATGCCGGGACCGTCTCCGATCCGAAGGCTGGTGTCTTGTCCATCAGAGGCATGCAGTTCCGTGGTGGTCGTTCGATATCTTGTGCCTTCGCTGTCGAGTTGCAGCACCGCCACTGCGATAGCGACTTTCGTGGCAGGTTGGGCCGGCCAAGCGTTAGCCATTAGAAAAAAGATGACCGGACAAAGTACAGCAGACGCCGTAGGTAACTTCGCATAGTAGCAGTGCTCTTCTGCAGTTACTGACGCTGTTAGTGTTCGATGTGTGGAACTGGATTAGGTCTAGCAAGCCTTGGAGAGCAGTATCTCCAGTCCTATCAGGTCCTCTCGCATCGCTACGTCGTGAAACTTCGTTTTCGAAATCAACTTTTCAAATTCGGTCTTTGTGTAAGCGCGTTTCAGCAGCATGAAGTGAAACGTCAGCTTGGTGATGATGCCGTTGACGGCGCCGACGTTCATTTCATTCACAGCCTGGTTGATCGATTCCACCGACGCATCCCGGCGCAGATCGATAATCAGCGCTTGCCCACCGGGCTTCAGAACGCGGTACATCTCTTCGAGGGCGCCTTGGGGGTCACTGAAATTCTTGAAGGCCGCTCGACAGAGGAGAAAGTCAAATTTCCCATCCCGGAACGGCATGGCGGAGGCGTTACCGCGGCGAAAGTCTATCTCGACATTCGCATCTGCGGCATTCGCGCGAGCTATTTCCACAAATGTTTCGCTTATGTCTAACCCTTTGATTCGATAGTCACCCAGCTTCGCCAATTCAATGGCGAAATACCCAGGTCCGGGAGCCACTTCCAGCACGCTACTTCGCGTTGAAATCTGTTGCGAGATGCGCTTGGCCAGAGCTTTAAAGTCATCCAGCGATTTCTTGGTGAGGGACGCGTACCACTTCGCTACGGAGCCCTCCATTCCCAAACCTTTATAAGGTTTTGCAGTTGATGAGGCCGGCATGAGAACTTCCTTTCTGTGGCGATCATAGGGGGTTTTCAGAGCGTACTGAAGTCTCATTCGGCGAACACAAGCTGGAGATCGGCGAATGCACGTTTCTGCCAGCCGAAGACCGTCGCGAGTGCCGAGATCCTGGTCTGTTAGCATGGCCACATGAAGCGATGGGCGCGGCGGCTACTTATCGGAGTGCCGATTGGATTGGTAGTCATCGTCGTGCTGGCCATTCTTACCTTGAACGTATATCTCGCCACTCTCCCGGCGGCCAAGACAGTGCGCTCACTGGGCGTGATTTCTATTCCGGCTCCCTTCCGCATCACACGCCCCTTCATCGATTACATGGAAGTTCACGGCCAGAGGCTGTATGTGGCATTCGCCAGTCATAATCTCGTGGGAGTGATTGATACGACTACCAACCGCGCCATTGGCACTGTCGAGGGCTTACCACGTGTTCACGGCGTGGCGATTGTACACGAGCGCGGTTTAGGATTTGCAAGCGCTGGAGCGGACAACGTAGTGGGTGTTTTCAATCTCACGGACAACCAGCTTGCAAAGAAGATTCCCGGCGGCCTGGATCCCGATGCAATCATTTACGACGAAAAGCTCCATCTCGTCTACGCGGCTGACCACGACGGCAAGACGGGCACTTTAGTCGATGCGCAAACTGAAGGCGTGGTGGCAACCATTGATCTTGGGGGCGAGCCCGAATTTTGCCAAGCCGATCCCGGGAGCGGCCTCATTTACCAGAATCTCGAAGATACCAGCGAAGTAGTGGTGATCGATCCGCAGATGCGAGCTGTCGTCCGGCGGTACAAATTGGCGCCCGGAGAAGGACCGACCGGACTGGCGCTGGACGCTGTGAATCGCCGGCTGTTTTCGGCTGCGGGCAACAAGAAGCTGCTGGTTCTCAACTCCGATACGGGCGAGGTACTGGCGGACCTGCCAATTGGCCTTCTCGTGGACGGCGTCGCTTATGATTCCGGTTTAAAGCGGATCTACACAGCCAATGCTATCGGCACGATGACGGTTATTCAGCAGGATTCCGCAGACCACTATCGAGTACTCGAAAACGCGCCGACCCACTTCGGCGGACATTCGGTGGTGGTTGATCCGGCAACGCATCGTATCTACGTGGCTTATTTTGGACGGGTCGCTGTTTACGAACCTACGCCGCGTTAGAGGCGCCCGCTCCCGCGCCCCCCGCGATTTCCCGCGACCGCAACCCTTCCACCGGATGCGTCAACAGCTCCTGCGCGGCTCCTAAGAACCGAACGGTGTGCGGCAATTGCGCATGCAACTCAAACGCGGCTTCACCGGCCCATTCGGAATGAATCGCGAACAATGACGGCTCTCGGAGCGACTCAAACACATGGATAGCCAGGCAACCGATCTCAGCTCGCGTGGGGCCGACTACCTTCAGCAGCTCTTCGCGAAACGCCGCGGCTTTTCCTGGCTTAGGTTCAAACCGGACGACAAAATGGATGGACATCGGATTATTGTCGACCTTCGGTCTCCAGCTTGCGCGCGCCGCCCAAGATATCCGGCATGGCGTAATTGCCTTCGTGGCAGGCATACTCGTAAACCGGGCCGGCGGTGGCGAGAAACGGATACTCCAGGGTCCATGGCTTGGTGTACGTCGCGGGATCGTCGACCGTGGCCCGGTACAGGATGGTGTGGGCATCGACGCGCCGCAAGCGTTCGATCACGTGCAGGTTTTCCGACGATCCGCGAAACCTGGTTTTGCCGGTAAAGTTGGTGGTGTCGACAACCAGCGTATCGCCTTCCCAACGGCCAATCGAATCGCCCAGCAACTGGCGGATATCCGCGGGCTGGTGGGTTCCATTGATGCGGATCACGCGAATGTCGTGGACCATTTCGACCAGAATCAGCACCGCATTTGGCGTTTGAACGATTTCGTAATTGTTGTTATACAGTACGGGCAGCATGGGCGGTCCGGAGGTCGAGCCAAATCCGATGATGCAGCGCTCGCTCAAGGGCCGATCTTTCACGCTGTCATAGCGAGTGAAAGCGCGCAACGCGCCGGACGTACGCTGTTGAGCCGCATCCGTAAGAGGTGGAATCTTGCCGTCCGGCGGATCGATAATCAGCGAAGTGCGCTTGAGGCCGTCGACTCGTGCGAGCTGCGATCCTCGGTCGACGAACAAGTTGTTATAGGCGCCGACTCCAGGGCCGCCGGTGGCCTTGTTGAAGTTGCTCTCGACGTCGCTATCCAGAGTGTTGCTTTGGAGATCCTTCTTCTCATACGCCTTCGCTTCTGCATCGGTGAGCGTGGCTTTTCCGGCGAGGTCGGCGGGCCGTTCGAGCGGAGTGAGCGTGGCGTTGGTCCAGACACCTTGCAGATCCGGATGACCGTCCGGGGTGCGGGGAATGCTTTTGGTTTGCCCGGCAAGTGGCGCGATGGCCATAGCGAGGAATGCGATAGCGGCGGCGAGTCGATGAGGCATGGCCTCAGTATACTTTTTCGGCAACATATTCACATGTACGTTCCGCCGATCGGCGGCGTGAAGATTCTTCACCCTGGCGCACTGATGTTTACCGAGCCCGTGGCGTGAACGCCACGTGATGCCTCTAAGCTATTCATGCTTCGTGCCGACGGATGCCTCCCGCGTGGAAGCCGAATTGCTGGTGTTTGGACAAGATGACGAACATCACCGCAATTGCCCAGGCCGATTTTGATACGATCCTAGTCTCAGAGTTGCGAATGTTGCGCGAGGGTGAGCAACGTTTGAAGCATCTGTATCCGCAGTTACCGAAGAAACCGTATTTACGGGACTTCTTCCTCAGTGAGCTGAGCGCGGTCAAGCAGCGGGCCGATCGCCTGCACGCCGTTCTTAATCCGTATGAGGCTTTTGAGCCAATGGCGGCGGAATTATCCAATCCACCATTGAGACCAGCGGCATAGCTTCGTGCTCTTAACTGCTGGCGGCAGGCTACTGAACGACCAGCCGGGCAACTACCTGATGTCCGGTATAGACGCCTTTACAATCTCGAAATACACTAGCAGCATGGGACTCCGCAGGGCATGCTAAGAAACCTGGTTTCGCGCATCGGAGCGCTGTGGCGCCAACTGGAACAAGTGGCGGAAGAGCGCAGCATTTTGGCGGTGATGCAGATATCGTCCGGTCAGGACGATTTGCGCGTCATTGGGATTCAGGAGGGCTGGAGAGTGTTGTTCGCGACTACGGTGCAAAGGGCCGTAGGGATTCGGCAGACAAACCGAGTTGACGTAATCCTTTATGACTGTGAAGTTGCGGAAGCAGACTGGCGCCCAGGCCTGGTCACATTGTTGAACTCCGGTGAACCAGTGTTCGCCATCGTGATATCGCGTGTGGTTGACACCTCGATATCTGTCGATGTTCTTGAGAGCGGCGGTTACGCAGTCGCGCCGAAGCCCCTGGAGCGGCAAAACTTGGTGGCTTTAGTTAACGGAGCCCTGCAAATGGAGGACACCATTAACTCTTGCCGCGTCCTGGAACAAGTCTGACGGGACGTTATTCCACTGGTTTCCAGGAATGGTCGGGGTCGAAACGGGTAACCGGTGGCGCTGTTTTGCCGGGAACCGGGGCAATGTCCTTCTGATAGACCACGCCCCCCTGGTTCACTATGAACGTGTGAATTCCGGTAACTCCATATTCGGCCGGCCACGCAACCAGACCAAATCCGCCAATTAACTTGTCTTTAACGACGTAATAGTGCGCTCCTCCCAGGGCGTTCGGGCCCTGCCCATCGAGAACCCGGAAATAATATCCGTGATAGGGCTTGGCTTGTCCCTTTTGGGCGCCGTCCCATGCCGCCTGCGCCAGGCCTTGGGGAATCAGCTGCTCGCTTGAGCCTTCCCAATACAACCCGTCATGCCGGCCAGGCGTACTCATAAGACGGGGGGCGTATTCGAGCATCCCTTCCTTATCGCGATACTCGGAAGCATACTTCATCTGTGCGTCGATGTATCCGCGGCAAATCTCAATGGCATCTAGCTCGTGCGTGCCGATGCGGCGAGCGCGCATCTCAACTGGAGTTTCAGTCGCATCAAAGCTCCATTTGCCTTTAGTCTGGACAATCGGGACTGGGAACGGCCAGTCTTCTTCGCCGATGGCGAGGATGGCGCGATTTGGGTTCGCGCTGGAAATTTCCAGCCGGTGCTTGGCACGCGCGAGGCGGGCGAATTCATCCTGTTCGCGACGGTCCTGCGCAGCATCGCCCGAGGTAAGAATTCCGTGGGCATGGGAGCCGCAAATGGCGGACAGCCGAGCGGAATCGTGATGCTCCACTGCATCGATAAGGGCCTGCGCCGCAGCTTCCGAGGAATCGAAGCGCTCCTGAGCAATTGAGGGCACGGCGATGGCAAGTGCCATCGTCGCATAAGAAATACAGAGTCTGCTGGTCATTGCGCTATCGCCTCCCTCCGCCACCACCACGCGCCCCTCCACCACCGCCGAATCCGCCACTGCGCGTTCCTCCGCCGCCGCCGAAAGTGCGCCCTGCTCCCATGCTGGAAAAGCCATGGTCGCTTTGCATGCGCGTCGTGCCGCCGTTGTGATAACCACCGAAAGCGCTGTGATTGCCGTCAAACCCTCGTTGCTCAAAGCCTGGATTTCCGAGGCGCTGCCGGGGAGCTCCTTCGCCGCGATTAAAGCTCTGGGGCCGTGCGTCGCCGAATCTTCCTGGCTCGCCGCCGCCAACACCGCCATTACGCGCGCCTCCAAACCTGCCGGCCACGTCGCGATTGCCATAGGGAACGCCCAGCCGGTGATCCGGATTATGCGCCCACACCGAATGGCCTAACGGTCCAGCGTCGTGGAAATGCTCAAACCCGTAGCGATGAAAAAAAGAATGGTCGATGAAGATGTTCCCGCCATACCAGTTGGGGGCCCATCCCCAACCGCCCCATCCCCAGCCGCCCCATCCGCCAAAATATAGGCCGAGATCGACGCCCGGACCCCAGCCAAAACCCACATCGATGCCAGGGTATAAGAGAGGCGGATAATAACCATAGACCGGCGGTCCCCACACATATTCGGGGTTGTAATTGGGCACGTACCAAACATCAGGATTGGCGGGCTCAATGCTAATCGCTGTCTGGCCTCCCTGGTCCTGCGTGGTAACGGTCTCCTGAGGGGTCGAACGCAGCGTCCCTTTGGCTTCGGCTTGGGAGCGCATGCGCTGTACGGCCTGCATCACGTCGGCCTGCTGGGCAAGAAAGGCATTACCAAGCTGCGTCGTCCAGCCGATATTCTGGCTTAGCCGTTCGAGCACATCTGGGAAAGCGACCAGTCCTTGCACGCTGGGATCCCAGTTTTGCTTTTTGGCTTCGTCCATAAGCTTGGAGGGTTTCCACTTGGGATGGTCCCGCACCCATTGTTCGGCTTCGGTGATCTCGATTGGGTAAGTGGCGGCGGCCAGCAGCTCTCCCAGCAGCGGATCGGGATAAAGCGCGATGGGGGCTACTAGATCGTCAAGCTGCGGCGGCGACATCGGCGTCCCTGGAGGAGGGGCGTTCTGCACGTCAGGGGGAGGGCCGTTCTGATATTGCGGAGGAGGCGCGTTCTGCGGAGGAAATTGAGCGGGAGGATACTGCTGCGCCGCCGCCACTTGTATGAGTAACAAAGCGACCAAAATCGCTGTGCAGTAACGGGACATATGCTGTACCTCTCACTTGGTTGGATGCTTTCCACTCGTTCAAGTTGCCAACACAAATGCAACAGATGGCATCAGGGAACTATTGTCGACCAGTTTTACAGTCGGGGAGCATTTGGGGCACAGTGCCTATCTTCCATGGGGCCAATAGCTTACGGGCGGCAACCTCGGGCATTTTGACGGGCTCCAATCCTAAAGAAGCCGCATTATAAGCCGATTACCCTATTAGGAGGTCGCTCCCACAGGACTTTGGTACCTGCACGATTTGGTAATGGATCCATCCCTTTTGATGATGCTCGGGATAGCGACATTCGCTGCCTTAGCGGGGTACTTTTTCGGCCGGCGCTCATCCACGCGTGGGCCGGAGTTGCCGCGTGCCGTCTCAAACAAGTCTGAATCGACCGTTGAGGAGTTATTCGCCGATGCTCCGATCGGCTATCTGGAGGTTGATCGGGAAGGCATCGTCCAGTGGGTAAATCAGTGTGAGTGCGCTCTGCGAGGACTGCCCAAAGAGCACATCGTGGGCAAGCCATATTGGGAGCTAAAAGAGGGCGGCGACCAGCAGGTGGCGCAGCAGTCTTTTTCCAGTGAGCTGACAGCCGACTCCGATGGGCCAAAACGAGACCAATACGCCCGTCCGGACGGCCGCGTTGTAACCATTGACGTTTACAAGCATCGCTTGACTGATCGTTACGGGCGAGTCACCGGGATCCGTTTTGCATCGGCCGACATCACGGAGAACACACGAGCCGAACAGGAAGTGGTAAAGACAACGCAAGAGCTGAAAGCCATCTTCGATGCCTTTCCAGATTCTTTTGTGCGGCTCGATGCAAAGCACGTGGTCCTGGACTACAAGGGTTCGCAGACCTCGGATCTGGATTTGAAAATGCCTGGCCGGCGCGTGGAAGAGACGTTGGCGGGCGAGGCGGGCGAGCGCATCGGCAAAGCGGTGGATCAGGTGATTCGCACGCACGCTACGGTGGCGGTTGAATTTCCCCTGAAGGTGCAGGGAAAATCGGAGTTCTTCGAAGCGCGGCTCGCGTTGGTTAACTGGACCGAAGTGATCGCGCTCATACGCAATGTCACCGACCGTAAAGCGGCCGATGACCAACTCAAGGAATTTGCTCAAGAGCTGCAGCACAAGAATGAGCAACTGGCGGATGCTTTGATCGCTTCGCGCGAAGTGACCAGGTTCAAAACGCGCTTCCTGGCCAACATGAGCCATGAAATTCGTACGCCGATGAATGGGGTTCTCGGGATGACCGAGCTTCTGCTGGAGACGCCGCTCAGCGAGGAACAAGCCGACTACGCGCGATCGGTCAGCGATTCGTGCCACGCATTGATCGGCTTGGTGGACGACGTTCTGGATCTTTCTAAAATGGAGTCCGGTAAATTTACAATCGAAAGCGCGCCGTTCGATTTGCGAGCGACGCTGGAGCAGGTCATAAAGCCGCAGTCCGCTGCCGCGCAGGCCAAGGGTGTCGAAATGGTATCGGAGATCAGCGCGGATCTTCCCGTTTCCGTGCGGGGAGACTCGGGCCGCTTCCGCCAGGTCTTGGGCAACCTGCTGAGCAACGCGGTGAAATTCACTGACAAGGGGCGAATCTCGCTACGGGCGGAGCTAGCGGGCGAGATGGAAGGCGCGTTTACCCTGCGTTTCGTCATTAAGGACACAGGAATCGGCGTGACGCCGGAGCAGATCCCCAGCCTTTTCGAGAGTTTCGTCCAGGTGGACAATTCGAGCACGCGGAATTACGGCGGCGCAGGCCTGGGGCTGGCCATCGCGAAACAACTTGTGGAGATCATGCGGGGTGAAATCGGGGCTGAGAGCACCCCGGGTCAGGGCAGTACGTTTTGGTTCACAGCCGTCTTCGAAAAGCAAGAAGCCGAGCGTGCACTGGATACGCAGACACCCTTGGATCTAAAGAGATATCGGGTCCTTTTAATCGAAGACAGCCCCAGCGAGCGGGCGCAGATACGGGCGCGTCTGGAAGCGTGGGGCGCAATTTGCGAAGAGCCATCGGCCCACGATTCGAGCCCGGTGGAGGCGCTGCGGAGCGCGGCTTCGAACGGCCGGCCCTTCCATCTCGCGCTGGTGGCGATGGACATGCAGGGCCAGGATGGGTTGGTGATCGGCCACGCTATCAAGAGCGATACGCAAGTCGGCAATACCATCCTGATAGGGCTGACAGGCGCCGCCATGCGCGGTCACGGTCCGGTGCTACGGGCGGTCGGGTTCGACGGGCACGTGCAGAAGCCGGTGTTGGCGGCTGACTTGCGCGATACCATCTGCGAGGCAATAGCGACGTCGGAAAAAAGGGCCAACCAATCGCCTGGCGTTTTGCATGCGGTGGAAAAAGTCCGGCCCGAGCACAAGCGGGGGGGCAGCTCCAGGATTCTGCTGGTTGAGGACGATGACGTAAATCAGAAATATGTCATGCGTGTCCTGCAAAGGAACGGATTCCAGGCTGATCTCGCGGTTGATGGGCGGCGCGCGGTGGACGCAGTGATGAAAAGCGATTACGATCTCGTGCTCATGGACGTTCAAATGCCAAGGATGGACGGGTTGGAGGCGACGGCTCAAATCCGCTTCCGCGAAGGAACCAACCGACACACGCCTATCGTCGGGCTGACGGCTAACGCCTTGCCTGGAGATCGTGAACGCTGTTTGGCGGCCGGCATGGACGACTATCTCAGCAAACCCGTTAGCGTCGAGCAACTGAAGAATGCCATTGGTCACTGGGTGGGTGAAGAAGCTTTGGAGCCAGAGCAGCATCTAGCTTCGTAACTGCCGCTGACGTGTAAGATAAACGGTTTCGTGTAACCCTAAACAAATGAGCTTAAGCGGACAGACCGCCTTGGTTACCGGAGCCTCGCGCGGATTGGGACGCGCGATTGCCCGTAGACTTGCACGCGAGGGTGCGGCGGTATGGGTCAACTACGTTTCGCGGAGCGGCGACGCGGACAAGGTGGTCGAGGAGATTCGTTCGGCAGGTGGGCGCGCCAATGCCATCCGCGCCGATATCGGCGATCCCGCGCAGGTCCAGGAGATGATGAGTCGCGTGACCGCCGAACTCGGGCCTTTGTCCATCCTTGTGAACAACGCCGGGCTGGCGATTCGAGGCACCCTCGAGACGTTTAATCCGCCCGATCTGGAACGCATGCGGCGCACCAACGTGGACGGCCTGATCCACGTGACGCGCGCGGCTATTCCAGGCATGCAGGAGCGCCGCTATGGGCGCATCGTCAACATCACTTCGATCGCGGGGCACGGGACGACGTTGCCCGGCAGTACGTTTTACGCCGCCACCAAAGCCGCGGTTTCAACGCTGACGCGCCGCTTTGCCATGGAGCTTTCGCCACAAGGAATCACGGTGAACGCGGTGGCTCCCGGATTCATCCTCACCGACATGGTAAAGGAGGGACGTTCCTCGGATGAGTACGAAGAGCTGCTGAAGCGCATCAGCGGGATCTCGATGGTCGGACGGGTGGGGGATCCAGAAGATATCGCCCATGCGGTGGCGTTCCTGGTTTCGCCCGAATCCGGATTCATCACGGCTCAAGTCATCACGGTGGATGGCGGCCGGATGGACTACATCGGCCACCCTTGAGACTTGTGTGCCATCGGACTCATTCACCAGACCTCGAGATTCTGACGCTGCTGGCGGAAGGAAGACCAACAACCAGGTGGCGGCTGCTCTGGACTAAGCGTACGCACGGTTGAAGCCCATCGAGCAGCCTGATGAGAAAGCTGGATCTGCGCTGGCTCAGCGACCTTCTTTATTGCGCCATTCGCAATCGGATTGTAACAATGTAGCAAAAACAACGACAGCTTCGTGCGTGATTTCTCGACGTAGCGTCACGAATACTGCAATATCGGTTTTAAATGGCGCCCGCCCTCTCCTCGCAGCTGCGAACCAAACGGGCCACAAAAGCATATTATCAACTAGAATATGTTGCCCTTAACGCGAATTGTGTATAATTTATAGTTTCTAAATAGTCTACTTAAGCAGGAAATATATCCCTCGTATGAAGGCTCGCGCCATTGACGTCAGGCATTCGATCGGGCGCGTGCTTTTGTCCTCGATTTTTAACGGCGGCAAAAAGTTATTGTCAAAGGGCCACCGCATTGAGGGCGATGATGTCCGAATGCTTGAGTCCGAGGCACTGCGGGACGTGTGGGTGGCCGAGCTCGAAGAGGGCGATGTTGGCGAAGACGACGCTGTGCTGCTAGTTGCCAACCATATCGGCAATGGGTCGCTCGAGATCAGGCCGGCGGTTGGCGGGCGGGCAAATCTGTTCACGACCGAATCTTGTTGCGTTCTCGTGGACAGCGAGCTTCTGAAGAAAACCAACTCCACCAGCGCTCTGGTGATCGCTACCTCTCGTAACTTCTCGTATGCGCGGCCGGGGCAGCGGGTCAGTACGATCAAGAGCGCGCCCTTCGCGGTTACTAAGCCGCAGCTGGAATCGCTTCTCTCGTTGCTCGCCGAAAACGGTCCAGTCCTTCAAGCTCGGCCCATTCGTACGCCTGTCGTCGCTGTGCTCTACTCCGATCCGGGAAGCGGCGAGCGCGCCTCGCGATTGTTCGGCACAATCCTGGGCCAGCGGCTGGAAGGACTGGGAAACATTGCTGGCCCGGCAGTAAATTCAGTAGAAGAAGAACTGGCCGTTGCAGACGCGCTAGAACGGCTGCTCAAATCCCGACCGACCGTGATCTTGATTGCCTCTACGACTTCGCCGGCCGGTCCTTACGATGTCGTGGGCCGGGCAATGGAGCGCGTGGGCTGTCAGATCGAACGCTTTCTGGCGCCTGTGGAACCCGGCACGCTGCTGTTGTTGGGTTATAAGGATGACGTACCAATCCTTTCAGCGCCCGGCTGTTTCCGTTCCGCTAAGCCGAATGTCCTGGATTTCGTTCTCCCGCCGATGCTAGCCAAATATCGTCTTTCGAGCTGGGACATTGCATCACTAGGCCAGGGCGGACTCTTAGACTGACTCACAGCCAAAGACGAATTTATATTATTTCGTCGGCGCGGGGGGTCGTCGTTCACTAGATGGGGGGACGATTCCTTTGATGCGCAGATAGGTCACCATGTTGCCGTAGTGCTCGTCGTTGTGCGCGATGGTCAAGGTCAGGATAGTCAGGACGGCCCGGGGGCGTCCTTCGACTGAGGCATTCTCCGCGAGCTTCGAATCCGTCATGCCCGAATAGATCTTGTCACAGTATGCGTAGCCTTCTTTGAGCGCCTGCACCAGATCAGCCTTGGAAGTTTTGCTGTCCTCAATTCCGGTTACCGGAGGCTTCTCGCCGGCCGCGCCGGAGCAGAACACATATTGATAATCGGCAAGATGTCCGACAAGCTGGCCGAAGCTGCGCACGTCCGGCGTTGGCTTGAAAGAATAATTCGCTTCCGGCATTTTCTCGGCGGCGCGAAGGATATTGTTTGTAATCCCTTCATAAAGCCCCTTCTGCCCGGCGGAGAGCGGGTCGGCGCCAAATGCCGGGGCGAAGGCGACAAGAACGGCACAGACCAAGCCGGTAGACAGATAGGTTTGATGGCTCATTCGTATCCTCTCAATAGCTGACAGTGTATCGCAGGCTTATGCGCGCTGGAGCAATGGCCGAAGTTCCGCGATGTTCTTCAAGTTTTCGAGATCCAAAGTTTTCGTGATCAGCTTCGCGGTGGTCGGCGCTCCCAGGACCGGTGTGATCAGGTCGCGGGATTTCGCAACCACTTCCTCGCGGGTCATCGGATTGGCGGCGGTTCCCCGAACGGCGGTGGTGTGCTCGCGAAGCGAGGTTCCATCAACAAGCGTCACTTCTACGATCGCCTCGCGCTGTTCGGTATTCCGCTCGATCTCGGGATCGAAGACGAGCTGGATCTTGGCGCGCTGCTTGAGGACTGCGGGATCACGCATGCGCGCCTTGTCGTGCGCGGCCGAGAACGAGGCGGTCTTGTCGAGCAGCATCACCGCGAGCATATGCTGCACGCAAATATCCGGCATTTCACGATTGTTGACCACGGAGCCCATGACAGGCCCAAGCCGCACGATCATCTGCCTCACTTGATTGGGCTCAATGGGGCGCTGCTTGACCAACACTTCAAGCGCGTCGAGCGCTGCCTGGATGGGTCCGCCCACGGTCCATTTTTTGATGTTCGTGGTTGTGACTTCGTAACGTTGGCCCAGCTTTTCGATGAGTTGAGCCGGGTCGGCTGTGGGCGCGAACGCCTGAAGAAAATTGTCAGCGCCGGATAAAATGTCCGTGACGCCGGTGCCACCTAATTGGACCAGCAACGCGGCAGTGACGCCATTTCGGGCGGGCATGCCGGCGAAGACGAAAGCTTTTTCGATGTGTTCGGTATCGCGCTGCCAGGCTGCAAGTCCGGACGCTTGCTGAGATGCGTAATCCAGCAGCCAGCGCATTTGCTGCGCATTGAGACTTGCCGCGCAGCCCGCGGCGGCCGCCGCCCCGAAGTTGCCGGTAAAGCCATGTACGGCTTTGTGGGCTTCATAGTTGAACAACTGACCGCCAAGCGCCGCCCCAACCCGGCCCGCGATGTCATAGCCCAACGTTATCGAACTGACGAAGCGCGTGCCATCGATACCGAACTGCTCGCCGGTTGCGAGAGCGGCGGGCACGACCGCGGAGCCGGGGTGCGTCCCCACCGGAGCGTAGTCATCAGTCTCGTCGGAATGCGCGAGCATACCGTTCGCCAGAGCAGCCTCGATCGCGCCACAGACCACATCCGATCCCAGGACAGTGGCGACCTTTTCGCCCGAATGCGCGCGCGCGAACCGGATCGCGAGCTGCCCTGGCCCGAGTTGGGCGCCTGAGATCATGGCGGCGAAGGTATCCAGGATGTGATGCTTGGTCTTTTCCAGAATGTCTTCTGGGAGGGAGCGGCTGGCAGCTTCGCTCATGTAAGCGCTGAGCTTGGCCATGACTGTACTGACCGGCTCTTCGGTCCCCCGCGCACTTCGCAGCGCAGCTAGGGCCATGAGCGCTCCGGGGCTTTGCAAAATTGCGCGTCGGGTCAGATTTGCCCTGTTCATTTTGAAACCGCCCTGAATCGCTGAACTCGCCGGCCCCAATCGGTCTCGGCAACATAGATATTGCCCTGAGAATCGATCGCCATCGTGTGGCCGTGAATGAAATTTCCGAGTTGGTGTCCGGGACGGCCAAAGCTCGCCAGAATCTGGCCGCTGGCGTGATCGAGAATATGAACGGATTCGTTGCGGCCGTTCACGACGAACATATACTTCTGCTGAGGATCGCGGGAGAAGGCCACCCACCAGACGGCGCCGCGTGGATCCGGCAGGTTGGGCGTTCCGGTTTTGACCCAGATATTGCGCTGAAACTTGCCCATTTTGTCAAACACCTGTATCCGGTCGCCTTGTCGGTCGCAGACATAGACCAGGCCATCGTTATCGATCACAACGCAGTGGACTACTTTTGAGAACACACCCCCTGCGCCTGCTCGCGTCTCGTCATCAGTGGCCTGGCGGCCCCATTGGCGCAAGAACTTACCATTCTTATCGAATACGGCGACGCGCCTGTTGCCGTAACCGTCCGCGACATAAATATCGCCATCCCGAGGATCGATGGCGATGCCCGCGGGATTGAAGAAATGCTCCGGACTGCGGTTTAGCGATTTACCCTTGCTGGTTCCATCCGAGGTGTCGAAAACTCCCCTGGTCCCGATTTGGAGCAGCAGCTTGCCATCGTGACTGTATTTTTGAATGATGCCGTCTTCGTTGCCGCCGACCCAAACATTGTTGTCTTTATCAAAGGCACAGCCGTGGATGGAATGCGGGACGACGTTGGGATCGCCCCAGGACGCAGTGACATTTCCGGCTATGTCGAACATGATGATCGGCGGCGCCTGTTGCGCTGTTTCGGCTTCTTCGGCTGTGATATCGCGGCGATTAACGACGACGATGTGATCGTGCGAATCGGTACAGACGCCTCCCAGTTGGCCAGTGATCCAACCTTCCGGCAGAGGCTTGGGCCAGGAAGGATCGACCTCGAAGTGAGGAACGGTTTGGGCACTCAACGCTAACGAAAACAGCCAACTCGACAGTAGCAGTGGTCTAGTCATTTTCGGTACTCAGATTCTATCCCAATAGCCTGTAGAATCGAGGATGTCATGAACGAGCATCAGTGTACGACCCGTCGCGGCATGTTGAAACGCGCCGGCGGAGTGATTGGGGCCGCGGCATTTCCAATGGGCACGAGATTATCGGCGCAGCCGGCCGGTCCGGTCATCACGGAGCTGAGCAGATACATGAGCGAAGCCGGTAGCCGCCCACTTCCTGAGGAGGCGCTGGAGAAGACCAAGGAGCATATTCTTGACACACTGGCCGCGATGGTCTCGGGCGTGGACCTGCCGCCCGCGCGTCTGGCGATGCAGTTCGCTCGCGCCCACGCTGGGGAGAAGACAGCGACGGTGGTTTGCTCAAACCTGCTGTGCGGCGCGATCGAAGCGGCTCTGGCCAACGGCATGTTCGCCCACTCCGACGAAACGGACGATTCGCACGCACTCTCGCATTCGCATCCGGGTTGCGCGGTGGTGCCGGCCGCGCTGGCGGCGGGTGAACAATTTGGGATCGATGGAGCGCGATTTGTGCGCGCCGTGGCGCTGGGCTACGACGTCGGTCCGCGCGTAACGATGACGCTGGGCGGCCTCACCTATCAGATGGAGACTCACCGTGCGAGCCATAGCATCGCGGGTAATTTTGGCGCTAGCGCCGCGGCCGGCTGCGCGGCGAGCCTGAACGCACAGCAGATGCGCTGGCTGCTCGACTACGCATCGCAGCAAGCATCCGGTATCGTTGCGTGGCAGCGCGATACCGACCATATCGAGAAATCGCTAGTGTTTGCAGGCATGCCCGCGAGAAATGGGGTCACTGCCGCTCTCCTGGTTCAGTTGGGCGGCACGGGCGTGGACGATGTTTTTTCGGGCGCCGACAATTTTCTTATGGCATTCGCGGCCAAGGGAAATCCCGAGAAGTTGATAGAAAAGCTCGGGCAGCGCTACGAGGTGGCGCAAACGAACATCAAGAAGTGGACGGTCGGATCGCCCATTCAGGCGCCCCTGGATGCATTGGTAAACATGCGGAAGCGCCGGCCGTTCGAGGCCGATCAGGTTGACAAGGTGATTGTCCGGGTAGCAACCAGCGAAGCTAAGACCGTCAACAATCGCGAAATTCCGGACATCTGCATGCAACACATGATTGCGGTGATGCTTCTCGATAAGACGGCTTCGTTCGCGGCGGCGCACGACAAACCGCGCTTGAAAGACTCGGCCGTACTTCAGGAGCGCGCCAAGGTGCAGCTTGTTCCCGATGAGGAACTGGAACGGCAATATCCCAAGCGGGAGTCGATTGTCGAAGTGACGCTCAAGGATGGCACGCGTCTGACGGAGCGAGTGGATGCCGTGCGCGGCACGGTGGACAACCCGATGACGCGGGAAGAAGTGGTCGCGAAATGCCGCGATCTAATGACGCCCTTGCTGGGCAGCGAGAAATGCTCGAAACTAATCGAGAGAGTACTGGATCTGGAGCACGTGAAGAAGATTCAAGAGCTGCGGCCATTGCTGCAGCGGGAGATTTGACATGAAGGCTATTTGGGTCTGCATTTGGGCGCTCTGTGCATGTGTTCTAGCGACTGGGGCGGAGGGTAGCTACCACTTGATCAAGACCGTTCCACTGGGAGCGGCTGAAGGTGGCGGGGAGTACTTCGATTACATCACCGTCGATCCCGCCGCGCGGCGCGTTTACCTTTCGCACGGCACCGAGATCAAGGTGTTGGACGCCGATACCTACGCGGTCCTGGGAACGATCACCGGTTTCAAACGAGACCACGGAGTTGCAGTGGTTCCCGACCTAGGCCGCGGATTCGTGAGCGACGGAGATCTCGGCCAGGTGATCATCTTCGATCTGAAAACATTTAAAAAGATCGGCGAGGTGAAGGCCGACAAGGACGCAGATTCGATCCTTTACGATCCGGCCTCGAAGCACCTCTTTGTCTTCGACGGCGAACCTAAGAACGCGACCGTCATCGATCCGGCGAAGGGGACTGTCCTCGGAACCATTGCGCTGGGCGGGGCTCCCGAGCAGGCCGTGGCCGACGGCAAGGGAATGATCTACGACAACCTGGAAGATACCAACGAAGTGGTGGCGATCGATGCGCGCTCGCTCCAGGTGAAATCGCGGTGGCCCGTGGCGCCCGCCGGACAACCGGTGTCGATCGCGATGGATCGCAAGACCCGGCGGCTGTTCATCAGCGGCCGGAATCCGAAGCTGTTGGTGGTGATGGATGCGGACACCGGAAAAATCATCGGACAATCGTTCCCGATCGGCGACCGTGTGGATACGACCATATTTGATCCGGAGACCAAAGTGGTCGCCAGCTCCACGCGCGAGGGGACTATCCACGTATTCCACGAAGATTCGCGGGAACAGGTGAGCGTAGTGGAAACGGTGAAGACTGAGTTCGGGGCCAAGACGATGGGGCTGGATCCCAAGACGCACCGGCTGTTTGTGGACACGTCAGATTTTGATCCGCCCGGCGCGCCGACAGAGAAGCAGCGCAATCCGCAGCCGAGGGCGAAACCGGGCACCTTCCGCTTGCTGGTTTATGGGCGTTGAAGATGAGATTTTGAGTGACGGAGAAACCATGTCATGCGATCCAAGATAATCGTCGGAATATTAGGGGCTGCCACCGTGCTTTGGTCGCAGGCTCAGACCACCGCAGTCCGCGCGGGCCGGTTGTTCGACCCGAAATCCGGCCAGATGATGACCAACCAGGTAGTCCTGATCCAGGGCGAGCGAATAACGCAAGTGGGACCGGCAGCCAGCATGTCGATTCCAGCGGGCGCCCGGGTGATCGACCTCAGCCGCGCTACTGTTCTGCCGGGATTGATTGATGGACACGTTCACCTGACGGATGCTTCGATCGGGCTGCAGCATCAAATGTTGGTTGCTCTGCACAGCGCTACCGAGAGTTTGAAGGCGGGCTACACCACACAGGTCGTTCAAGGATCGCATGGAGGCGGATTCGCCGACGTGGAACTGAAGCGGGCGATCGACAGCGGCTTGGTACAAGGTCCGCGCCTACGGCCGGCCGGTCCGATCCTCGCGATTACGGCGCCCGGCAATGGAGCTTATCCTTTGGAGTGGAAGCCGTTCGAGCCGGAGATTGTGGCAGACGGCGTGGACGCTCTGCGGGCAGGCGTGCGGCAACTGGCCCACTACGGCGCGGATCATGTCAAGATCCACACTACCGGCGTTTTCTATTTCAAGCCGAATGGGGAAATGGTGAACCAGGCGCTTCCGAGTCTGGAAGAGCTTAAAGCAGTAGTGGATGAAGCGCATCGACGCGGTATGTTCGTTGCCAGCCACACGTATGGCGGGGACGGTCTGAAGTGGGCGATAGAAGCCGGGGTGGACGATATCCAACATGCCACGGCCGCCACGGATGAAGACATAAAAATGCTGGTCCAGAAAAATCTGCCGGTGACCTCGACGATCCTGGATCATCGGCAGGACGAGCCGGGGGATTTGAAACAGTGGGCTCCCTACAGTCGCTATCGACTGATGGAGAAGACTTGGAAGAAAATGCTGACGGCCGGAGTAAAACTCGGATACGGAAGCGGCTCCGCACCTGTTTACAACGGGCAAGGAAGAATCTACAACACGACCTGCAACTGTTCGCACGGAGTGCAGAGCGAGATGTTCCCGATCTTTGTGAGTTGGGGCGCGACGCCGCTGTACACGCTGCGCATGGCAACGACCGTAAATGCAGAGATCGTACATATGGAAAACAGCGTCGGCACCATTGAGAAGGGCAAGTTCGCCGACCTCATCGCGGTGTCGGGAGATCCGCTGCAGGACATAACGGAAATGCAACGCGTGAAATTTGTAATGAAGGGCGGCGCCGTGGTGCGCGACGATCTGACGGCTGCGGCCAGCGAGGCGTTAAGAAGCACGAAGTGATTATCGCTTCCGGTCCGGTTTCACCGACTCAAATCGAATCTGATTGAGTATCTCGGCAGCGTGTGAAAGCTCGGCGCTGCCTTGCGGAAATCGGTTCACTTTTAAGATGTAAGCCAGGATGTCCGCGTTCACGCTGGGGCTCAAGGCGCCGACATATTTATTCAACGGCATATCGCGGCGAATTCGCTGAAACAAACTACCTAGCGGCAGACCGTCCCAATTGGTCTGAAACATTGCGCCGGAGAGTGCGGGAGCTTCGGCATCGCCCTCCAGATCGTCGCCGTGACAATCGGCGCAATAATCGTGATACGGTGTTTCGCCGCGCTGGGCTTGCTGATCTGTGTACACGCCGTCCCACACAGAACGCGAAGCGGTTCCCTGCCCCCGAAGCACGGAAAACGCCGCGGCGATCACGACCAGCGATATTGAAGCGAGACTAAGATATTTAAAGCTCACCTCGACTACATTAGCTCAAAGGGTCGCCAGTCCTTGTGATTATGGCCGTTCGAAAAAACGAACGCGGCCCCGATCTTTGTTGGGCGCGAGGAAGAAGCCGTGGATCATGCCGTCGCCGAGGAAAGCATAATACGTGCCAGTGGGGGTCGAACTGCGGATTGGGTCCATTGCGGTAATAGGCGCCCGGCAGCGTATCCAGAAAGGTGGCGATGGATGGTCTGGGTGTCGCCACAGCGTTTTTCTTAGGTCTGACAGTCGAGATTCTAGCCTAATAGGGATGCTGCAGTACCCTCGCCGCACTGTTTCGTTCTATGCTGATAAATTCGGACTGGCAATGAAAGGATAAGCATGCAGGCTCTCGGCTTAGAATCGCGCCGTGTGTCGCGGCGACGCGCACTCAGGGCTCTCGGGTTGGCCGTCCTTCTCTTGCCGTCGGCTAACGCGCAGGTGGGACGGGTGGCCGACTGGCTCACGCACGGCGGCGATCCCCAACGAACCGGCTGGCAGAAATACGAGACTGTCATCAACAAGGAAAGTGTGAAGGGCTTTCAGCTTTTATGGAAGCTGAAGCTGGAGAACGAGCAGAAGGCCATGTACTCGATCTTCGAGCCGTTGATTATGGGCCGGATTATCACGAATCGCGGATTTAAAGAGATGGCATACGTCGGCGGCAGTTCGGACAATATTTTTGCCGTGGACGCCGACCTGGGCCGGATTTTGTGGCAACGACATTTCGAGCATGCGGCCGACGTGCCGCAAACGAAAAACCCGACGTGGCTCTGTCCGGGTGGGTTGACAGCGACACCGGTGATCCCACCTCCGCCCACTTTTGGCGGACGGGGAGCTTCGGCTGTGCCGGCGGCGGGTGGTCGAGGGCCTGCCCCTTTGGCATCCGCAGGTAGGGGACCTGCGCCATCAACGCCGGGCCGCGGCGGCGGAGCTTTCCCGGTCCGAGGCATTTACGTCCTCACCAGCGATGGCAATCTGCATGAGATGAACCTCGCCAACGGCGAAGATGTCATGCCGCCCGCGAAGTTTATTCCGCCGAACGGGAAGCCCTACAGCATGAATATGGTCGACAACGTGGTGTATGCGACGACGGGACAGAAATGCGGCGGCAATCCGAACGGTGTGTATGCCATGGATCTTACGAGTGACGACAAGAAGGTCAGTTCCTTTGCTTCGAACGGCGGCGGCATCTGGGGACTCGGCGGCGCTGCGATCGGTACGGACGGAACTGTCTATGCAGAAGTGGGAGACGGCGAATGGGATCCGGCGAAAGGGATTTATTCGGATACCGTTCTAGCTCTTTCGCCCAAAGATCTGAAGTTAAAAGACTGGTACACGCCATCCAATCGCGAGTGGATCACCAAGCGCGATATGGACATGAACACTACTCCGACGGTCTTTCCCTACAAGGGTCGAGACCTGATCGTCGCGGGCGGCAAGGAAGGCCGGCTGTTCCTGCTGGACAGCCAAACGCTGGGGGGAGCGGCCCATCGGACGCCGCTGTATCGGACGCCGCTGATCTGCAATGAGGAAACAGACTTCGCCGGCCTCGGCATCTGGGGCGGCTTGGCGAGCTGGGAAGACAGCAAGGGAACGCGCTGGGTGCTGGCGCCGGTTTGGGGGCCGTTGACCAAAGACGTGAAGTTTTCAGTCACCAACGGGGACGCTCCGCACGGTAGTGTCGTGGCGTTCAAGGTGGAAGAGAAAGACGGCAAGACGGTACTTTCGCCAGCCTGGGTTTCGCGCGACCTGATCATTCCGGCGCCGCCGGTGGTCGCGAATGGAGTGGTGTTCGCGCTCTCTAGCGGCGAATTCGTCCGCCAAGCGAACGAGAATCAGGGAGGCCTCTTCAGCTCGCAACAGCGCGCGGAAAGGTCGGTACATGCCACGCTTTATGCGCTGGACGCGGAAACCGGGAAAGAGCTTTATTCCAGCGGCGACAGCATCAGTTCCTTTACGCACTTCGCGGGCATGGCGGTGGCCAACGGGCGGGTGTATTTTGGCACGTACGATAATACGCTGTACTCGTTCGGCATTCCAATAGAGCACTAATAAGGATTACTCGAAAACAAATGTTGGATCGATCGGGCGTCCAAAAAGCGATTGATGCTGGACGCGGGATTCTCAGACTGGAACCCTGCTGGGTGCCTCGTTCGTTCATGATCCCAGGCCGGAGGTTGAAGCTCCACTTCGATGATTTGTACGCGTTCGGAGCGCATCGCGGTGGGATCAATGAACGTTGGTTTTCGTCGACGACCAAAGCTTCCAATGGTCCGGCAACCTTGCAAGACGAAGGTTTGAGCTATATCCGGCAGGATGGCGGGAAGCGGTTTTTGTTTAAGGAGGCCATGGATAGCGCTGGCGATCTCCTGCTTGGCTCGGATGTGATCGAGCGCGAGGGCGGATGGAATCTGCTTTGCAAATTTTTCGACAACATGGGGCCGATTCCGCATCACATGCACCAGAGCGATGAGATCGCCAAGCTGGTCGGGCAGCGCGGCAAGCCAGAGGCTTACTATTTTCCTCCGCAGTACAACCTGACGGAAAACAATTTTCCGTACACGTTCATGGGTCTGGAACCCGGTACGACCAAGGACGATGTTCGCCATTGTCTGGAAAATTGGAACAGGGGCGACAACGGAATTCTTTTTCACTCTCGAGCTTATCGGTTAGAGCCTGGCGCGGGATGGCAGATCAATCCCGGAATACTCCACGCTCCTGGTTCGCTGGTGACTTACGAGCCGCAAGTAAGCAGCGACGTGTTCGCGATGTTTCAATCGGTGGTGGAGGGACGCATAGTGGATTGGAGCCTACTCACCAAGGATGTATTGCCGGAGCACCATCACGACCTCGACTATCTGGTTGGCATGCTGGATTGGAACGCCAACGTGAACGCTGAGTTCGGAAAGACGAACAAAGTTTTTCCGCTGCCGGTGCGGCCGCTGGATGGCATGCAGGACGGCGGCTATTGCGAAAAATGGATCACCTACGGGACCGGATATTATTCGGCCAAAGAGCTCACGGTGATGCCGGGGCGGAGTGTGGCCATTCGCGATAGCGCTGCATACGGCTTGATCCTGACCCAGGGGCATGGGACTTTTGGCGGGCACCGGGTCGCGGCACCCGCCATGATCCGCTTCGGCGAAATGACTGAAGATGAGCTGTTCGTGACAGCGGATGCGGCGAAAGAAGGCGTACGTATTGAGAATACGAGCGCGACCGATCCGCTGGTCATCTTGAAGCATTTCGGCCCGGGGAATCCGGATGCGGAACCGCTGCGGAACAAGAAGTAGCGAGCAATGGCCACTGTGAACGCACACAAGTATCCGGCGCTCCACAACGCAATGTGGCCGGGTTTGGTCGGCAAGGGTCCGGATTCAGAACCGCCTATCGATCTGGAGACGATGCTCAACCTGACGGCATCGGCTGAAGTGGAGGGCATCCGGTTCGATGGTGTCGATCTTTTTTTGGCTGCGCCGCACGTCGAGATTGATTCGAATGACGATGACTTGAAGCGACTCGTCGATCGGATTGCTTCGCGAAACCTGGAGGCCGGCTCGTTGGTCGCTCCGGTGTGGGCTCCCACCGGCGGCGGATCGGCGATGGGCTCTGAAGAGGAGCGGAAGAAATTTCTGACGCAGGTTAGGAAGGCGTGCGCCATCGCCAGGAAACTGCGCGAGCTCGGAATTCGCCGCTATGGAGTCGTTCGTATCGATTCGGCTGCGAGTCCGGCCGAGTGGGCGAAGGACCCGTTGGCGAATACTCAGCTGATCGCCGGGACTTTTCGACAAGCCTGCTCTATTGCAGAAGAATGCGGGGAGCGGCTCGCTGCCGAAGGAGAGATTTGCTGGGGCGGAATGCATAGCTGGAAACGAATGGTCGAACTGCTCGAGATGGTCGGCCGTCCTGAGACCTTGGGATTTCAGGCGGACATGGCCCACACGCTTTTGTTCACGCTGGGGATTAACGCGCCAGAGGATCGTATCTTGCCGGAAAAGTTCGAGTGGTCACAGAAGGAAGTCCTAGATGATGCGATTCGAACTATGACGCGGGCGCTGCGGCCGTGGACTATCGACTTTCACGTAGCGCAGAACGATGGCACGGTGAAAGGATCGGGCTCGCACGATAAGACCGGGCGGCACTGTCTGCCGCGAGATCCTAACGGAAAGATGGACATCGTGAGGGTTGCGGGCGCGTGGATACGTGAAGGTGATGGCGGACCAACGCACGCTTTTCAACACATCTGCTGGGATGGCTGCATGTTTCCTAATGAAGTGATGATGCAGCCCGGCACCTGGCGAGAGATCCTGGCGACGATGATCGCCGTTCGAAATGCCCACGGCTGGGACGAGGCGGCGAGGTCATGGCAAGAAAAGGCCTGAACATCGGCCTGGTCGGGTATGGCTTCATGGGCCGCGCGCATTCAAATGCGTTCTTGCAGGCTGGCCGATTCTTCGATTTGCCTTACCAACCGGTGCTCAAAGCGGTTTGCGCGCGCAATTTTGAACGGGTTAAGGCGTTTGCGGATAACTGGGGCTACGAGTCGATCGAGACGGACTGGCGAAATTTGATCGGACGAAGTGATATTGATCTGATCGATATCGCCAGCCCTAACGACACACATGCCGAGATAGCGACCGCGGCGGCGAGGGCCGGAAAGATGGTGCTTTGCGAGAAGCCGCTGGGGCGGAACGCGGCGGAAGCGCGGGGCATGACGGACGCGGTGGAATCCGCCAAAGTCGCCAATATGGTCTGGTACAACTACCGGCGCGTTCCGGCGGTGATGCTGCTCAAGCATTTGATTGAGGAAGGGCGGCTCGGACGTATCTTCCACTATCGGGCGAAATTTCTGCAGGATTGGACCATCTCACAAGATTTGCCGCAGGGTGGCGAAGGACTGTGGCGGCTGGATGTTGCAGTGGCGGGAAGCGGCGTGACGGGCGATCTGCTGGCGCATACGATCGACACAGCGCTGTGGCTGAATGGTCCGATCGCTGAAGTGTCGGCCATGACCGAGACGTTCATCAAAGAGCGCAAGCATAACCTCACGGGGCGTGTCGAGCCGGTGGGTATTGACGATGCGAGCGCGTTTCTAGGGCGTTTCGAGAACGGATCGCTCGCTACTTTCGAAGCTACTCGTTACGCGCGCGGCCACAAGGCGCTTTACACTTTGGAGATCAATGGCGAACATGCGTCGGCCATGTGGGACCTGCAGGACTTGCATCGCATTGAATTTTTCGATCATCGTGACGAAGGGCGATTGCGCGGTTGGCGAAGCGTTCACGTTTCAGACGGCGATCATCCTTATATGAAGCACTGGTGGGTGCCGGGTTTGCAAATCGGCTATGAGCATACGTTCATTCATCAGGTCGCGGATTTTTTGCAGGCGCTCGGCGAGGGTAAGCAGGCAGCGCCGACGTTTCGCGATGGCCTGGCGACGGACTGCGTGACCGACGCTGTTTTGGAATCCGCAAGAAGCCGGCGCTGGGAAAAAGTCCCGCCGCTCAAGCAGTCGAGCGCGGCGTAAATTTCTTTGGAGGCTAAATGTTCTTTCGTTGGTCTGCCGCCGCTGCTAATGCGGGAATTTTGCTGTATTTTTTGACTGCGATAGCCCAGCCGCAGGGCCGCGGAAGAGGCTTTTCACAACCGGACCCGATCAATTTCGACGATCACGCGGGATGGCAATCCATGTTCGACGGGACGTCGTTGAAGGGCTGGGACGGAAGCCCGGACGTCTGGCGAGTGGAGAATGGCGCGATCGTCGGCGAGTCGAGTCCCGAGAAACCGGCGGGAACCACTTACATCATCTGGCAGGGTGGGGAGCCGAAGAATTTCGAGCTGAAGGCGGAGATCAAACTAGAAGGCAATAATGCGAACAGCGGAATTCAATACCGTAGCGCGCGTGTAGCGCCGGGACAGATCCAGGGAGGTCCGACGCCCAATGCAAAATTTGCGAAGTGGAACCTGAAAGGCTATCAGGCGGACTTCGATTTCGCGAACCGGTACAGCGGCCAGCTTTACGAGCAGGGAACACCGCGCGGCATCATCGCCTGGCGCGGCCAGGTAGTGCGGGCAGAGCAGGGAAAGCAACCGCGCTTGCTCAGTTTAGTAGGGGATTCAGACGCACTCAAGGCATACATCAAGGTAGGTGACTGGAATCAGATGCACGTCATAGCGCGGGGAAATATGATGATGCACATATTAAACGGACACGTCATGGCTGTTTTCCTTGATGACGATCCGGCCATGGCGGCGTCCGAAGGCGTGATCGGACTGCAAATCGAAGGCGGCGGCAACGTGAGAGTCTCTTGCCGCAATCTTTGGTTGAAGACACTGTGAAGGCCGTGAGCGCGCGGCTAGAATACCAAGCGATCTTTTTTGGCTTCGATCTTTTTGGCGTCCACGCCAGGGACTTTTTCAACGTCCTCAATGGATTTGAAGCTGCCCTTCTCTTCGCGAAAATGAACGATCGCGTCCGCTTCTTTGGCCGGGAGTTCGAGTCCGCTTTCGAGATCCTTGGCGGTAGCTTTATTCACGTTGATCTTCGGGGTTTTCGGAAAGTAGGTGGCCAGATAGTCAACGATTTCGTTGAACTCATCCTCGGTGCCCTGTGCGCCGTCGGCCGCCATCTCGCCGACTACTGCTCCCCATTCCTCACGCGTTTTCGCCATGCCGGCCACGTTTTCGGCGCTGTGGCAGGCGCCGCAGACTCGCTTCATGGTCTCCCGGCCGGGTCCAATAGGCAATTTCTCTTGCGCATTTGCGACAGTAATGAAGAGAGCCGCGGCTATAGCTAACGCCGCGAAGGAATTTATGAATCTTTGCATTTCGCGAGGCCGAAGGTCGCCCGAACAGTTTCATTTTATCATTCGTCATATGTGAGACTACGGACACCATGCCTGAGACTATCGAAACGATTCATTTGAAGGACCTCTGGAACGAGGGTCAAGCACAAGCTATAGCCGGAAACGAACTGTCGCTGCTACGCTATCGTTCCAATCTGCTGGGCGTGGATCTACGGATTACAAATTTTGGGGGCGGCAACACAAGTTCGAAGATCGAACTTCCGGATCCATTTACCGGAAAGCCGGTGCGTGTTTTGGCGGTCAAGGGAAGCGGCGGCGATCTTGGATCGATCCAGGATTCGGGATTTGCGCTGCTTTATCTCGATCGGCTGGAGGAGCTCAAAAGAATTTACCGGGGCGAGGCTCACGAAGACGAGATGGTCAGTTTCTATCCTCTGTCCGCATTTGGCGAGAATCGCGTGGCGGCTTCCATCGACACTCCGTTGCACGCGTTCCTACCGTTTCCGCACGTGGATCATCTTCATCCCGATTGGGCGATCGCGCTGGCAGCCAGTGCCAACGGGAAACGCAAGCTGGGGGAATTCAATAAAAAGTTCGGCCGGAAGATCGCGTGGGTGCCGTGGCAACGTCCGGGGTTCGAACTCGCGCTCTTGATCGAGAAAGCCGTGAAGGATAACCCCGGGTGCGACGGCTTGATTCTCGGCAGCCACGGTCTGTTCACTTGGGGCGAGACGCAGAGGGAGTGCTACTCAAACAGCATTCGCACCATCGACCAGATGGGCGAGTTCATCATGGAACACCAGGCCAAGAAGGGGGCGAAGTTCGGTGGTCCGGAGCATGCGTCGCTAGACAATCGCAGGGAGATTGCGGCGCAGATCCTACCCGCGCTGCGCGGGGTGATGTCCTCGAATCGTCGTGTGATCGCGCACTATACCGACGATCCTGATGCTCTGACTTTCGCGGGTTCGAAGTGGGCGAAGGACCTGGGCGCGCTCGGCACCAGTTGTCCGGATCATTTTCTGCGAACGCGCATCTGTCCTTTGTTTATCGATTGGAATCCCGCGGCTGGAGATTTGAAGTCGCTGAAAGTTCACATTCAGGCGCAAGCGGTCACTTATCGCGCGGAGTACAAGAAATATTACGAGGCCTGGGCGACCCCGGACTCGCCAAAGCTGCGCGATTCGAATCCGTCGGTGGTCGTGATTCCGGGCGTCGGATTATTCGGATTCGGCAAAAACAAGAAGGAAGCTCGCATCACTACCGAATTCTTCATTAACGCGATTCATGTAATGGCGGGGGCGAATGCGCTCGAAGACGACGAAGTGCAACATCCGCTGCCGCAGGCCCGCCGGTCTGAACAATCGACGCAGTTCCAGTTCTTTCACAACCACGTCGCGCTTCCGCGCTCGGAAGCATTCCGTATCGAATACTGGGCGCTTGAAGAGGCCAAGCTGCAGCGCATGCCGGAGGAAGCTGAGTTCAGCCGCAAGATCGTGCTCGTGGCGGGCGGCGGCAGTGGGATCGGCCGCGAAGTGGCGCTGCTGCTCGCTCGTAAAGGTGCGCATATCGTAGTGGGGGATCTGGATGGCGAAAGCGCGAAGACCACCGCCGCTGACGCCGTAAAGGTTGGATCGCCGGAATGTGTCGCGAGTACACCGGTCGATCTGAGCTCCGCAGAGAGCGTGGCCGAAGCCGTGAAGTTCACCGTTCTGCAGCTTGGCGGCATTGATGTCTTGATCAATACGGCGGCTATTTATCCAGTGCCCGGCGCGGATGGGCGATTGTCCGCCGCACAGTGGTCAAAAACGTTCCAAGTGAATGTGACCGGCAATTACCTGCTGGCCGAGCAGACCGAATGGGTCTTCAAAGACCAGAATCTGCAGGCTGCCATGGTGTTGACGAGTTCCGCCAACGCCATCGTTCCGAAAAGCGGCACGGAAGCGTACGATACAAGCAAGACAGCGTTAAACCACCTGATTCGGGAACTGGCGGTGGGTCTGAGTCCGCTGGTGCGCGTGAACGGGATCGCCCCGGCGACCGTGGTGGCGGGATCAACGATGTTTCCGCGGGATCGAGTCATGCACTCACTGCGGAAATACAAAATCGATTTCTCAGAATCGGAATCGACCGAGGAATTGCGAACCAAGCTCGCTGATTATTACGCCCAGCGAACGCTTACCCGGAGACCCATTCTTCCGCAAGATTGCGCGCGCGCCATCGTCTGGCTGGCGAGCGATGAGAGCGCGAAGACAACCGGCCACATAATACCCGTCGATGGCGGCCTGCAGGACGCCTTTCTGCGTTAGGTGATGGTTTTTACGCTACTAGAGGCCAAGTCGATCAGCAAGTCATTCGCGGGCGTTCGCGCTTTGAAGAATGTGTTTTTTGATTTGGTCGAAGGAGAAGTGCATGCGTTGATCGGCGAAAACGGTGCTGGAAAGTCGACGCTGATCAAAGTCATCACCGGCGCCATCCAGGCCGATTCCGGAACGCTCGAGATTCGCGGACGCGCGGTGCAACAGAATGATCCCGCGGTCGCGCGATCCTTGGGAATCACCGCCATCTACCAGCAGCCGTCGCTGTTTCCCCATCTCACCGTTGCTGAGAATATCGCCCTGGCACTCGAAAGCGGAGGTGTGTGGCGAAAGGTGAATTGGAAGGAGCGGCATCGCCGCGCGCGGGAATTGATCGGACGCGTGGGAGGGTCGATCGAACCGGAACGACTGGCCGCGACGCTCAGCATGCCCGAGCAGCAGATTGTTGAGATTGCTAAAGCGATCGGCGCCGATGTGAAGGTCCTGATTATGGACGAGCCGACTGCTTCGCTGACGGACCGCGAAGTACACAGCCTATTCAAGATCATCGCATTGCTGCGCGGCCAGGGTGCGGGCATCATCTATATCTCGCACCGGCTGGAAGAGATCTCCGCAATCGCCGATCGTGTAACTGTTTTGCGTGATGGAGAGACAATCGCCACCACCCGCACGGCCGCAGTGGACAAGGCGGCGTTGATCGGCATGATGGTGGGCCGCCAGATTTCGGCTGTCTTTCCGAAGCGCGAGGTGCCGTTGGGCAAAGCCGTGATGGAGTTGCGAAATGTCTCCAATCGCGCGGCCGGGCTCCGCGATGTTTCGATCTCCGTCAGAAGCGGCGAAATTCTTGGCGTGGCCGGTCTGGTCGGCTCCGGTAGAACTGAACTGGCGGAAACGCTTTTTGGCCTAACTCCGGCGGACTCGGGCGAGATTCTGATCAATGGCTCGCCGGTCCGGATTAAATCACCGACACAATCGATCCAGCAAGGCATCGGATACGTCCCGGAAGACCGCAGGCAGCACGGGGTCGTTCTCGAATTGCCAATCGCCGCTAACACCAGTCTCGCCAATTTAAAGATTGTTTCGCGTTACGGGTTAATCGATCGCAGCAAAGAAAGCTCACTCGCCCATCGTTATGTACAGCAACTGGGAATCAAAACACCTTCGGTCTACACTGAAACCGGCGCGTTGTCGGGTGGCAATCAGCAGAAAGTAGCGCTGGCAAGATGGCTCGCGATCAATACGAAGATTTTGATCCTAGACGAACCGACGCAAGGAGTCGATGTCGGCTCCAAGTCGGAGATTCACAGCCTCATGATGGATCTGGCTGCGCAAGGTTTGGCGATTATCATGATCTCTTCGGAGCTGCCCGAGATTCTAGGCATGAGCGACCGCATTGCAGTAATGCATGAAGGAACGATCGCGGGCGTGCTTTCCCGTCAGGAAGCTACACAACACAAAATTCTGTCGCTGGCGGTCAACTGATGACAAGTCACCGCCGGGAGATTTCGGTCGCGATAGCGATCTTGATGCTCGCGATCCTAATGGCATTCGTCTCACCGGGTTATTTCTCGCGTGAAAACCTCACCGACTTGTTCCTGGCGAACGTGCCGGTGCTAATCGTGGCACTCGGTATGACTCTAGTCATCGTAATCGGACAGATTGACATCTCGGTCGGGTCCATCTTTGCGATCTGCGGCGTCAGCGCCGGGCTTTTCGCGAAAGCCGGAGTTCCCGCGCCTCTCGCTGCCCTGGGAGCGTGCGTGGCAGGCGCCGCGCTCGGAGCAATAAATGGATCGCTAGTCGCCTATGTGCGGATTCCATCGATCGTAGTCACGCTGGCGAGTATGGTGGCGCTGCGAGACGCCCTGCGCTGGCAGACCCAAGGCGCGTGGGTTCAGGACCTTCCTGCCGGCTTCCAATGGTTCGGTTTGTCGCAGTCGTCCTATCCGGTCATCAGCCTGATCATTGCCGTGATTCTTTCGTGCGTCATTGCTTGGGGCCTGCGGAATCTTTCGGGCGGACGCGCAGTCTACGCCACGGGATCGAACGAGGAGGCTGCTCGTCTCGCCGGAATTCATACCACTCGGGTGACGTTTTCCGTTTTCGGATTCACGGGCGCACTTACGGGACTGGCGGCCGCCCTTAATGCGGTCCGATTCAACCAAATCCCGATCAATGCCGGGCTGGGCCTGGAGATGAAAGTGATCGCAGCAGTGGTGGTTGGCGGCGCAGCGATCACGGGTGGAAGAGGAAGCATCGCGGGAACTGTGCTAGGTGTGATCCTGCTCGGAGCCATCGGGCCCGCGCTAACCTTTTTGGGCATCAGCGCTTATTGGGAGCGGGCGGTACAAGGCGCAATCATTCTGACCGCCATTGTGATCGATGCCGTTCGCATGGGAGCACGCGAGCCCGCCCGGGAAAACGATGGAAGCAATCTTGCCGCAAGCCGGGCCTGATCGCGGGCGCGAGCGTCTGTTCCCCAACGGCGAGTGGGTTCTTCTGCTGGCGCTGGCAGTGGAGATCGCGGTCTTCGCCGCGATTGCCGAAAATTTTTTCACCTGGAGCAATTTCTTTGAGTTAATCCGTTT
>Ga0210401_10000123_pt1 | contig 90258 bp, 80 predicted proteins | sample IncBWH32MmetaG_FD_150866 | JGI IMG/M metagenome (GOLD analysis project Ga0210401, IMG submission 150866) | Forest soil microbial communities from Barre Woods Harvard Forest LTER site, Petersham, Massachusetts, United States - Inc-BW-H-32-M | ecosystem: Environmental > Terrestrial > Soil >...
AAGGACTAAGGCAAATAAAAACGGGGGACGCGCTTTCCAAGTGCACAGAGCAGATCGGCGCTGGCGGTACTGGCAATTTTCGCGACGTCGGGCACGGACTGCGTCGTGCCGCCATCGGTACCGTAGATCGTGGCGATGTCGCCCACGCGCGCGGAAGCGATTCCTGTAACGTCGGCGGTGGTGAGGTCCATCGAAACCGTGCCGACGATGGGAGCGATCTCGCCGCGAACGATGACGCGGCCTTTGTTGGAAAGCACACGCACCAGGCCGTCCGCGTATCCCGCGGCGAGCACGGCAACACGAGAAGGTTTCGCCGCCGTCCACCGCGCGTTGTACCCGACGCGCGAGCCCGGCGGCAGATCCTTGATCGAAACAATCCGCGCGCGAAACGAGAGCACCGGACGCACCGGAAGTTTCGCTTCCATTTCCGGATTCAGTTCGGAGGGCTCGAAAAACTGGTGATAGCCGTAGAGAATCGCGCCGGGGCGGACCATGTCCCGCCAGGTGGACGGGCGGCTGACGATGGCGGCGCTGTTGGCCATGTGCACGATGCCGGGATCGATTCCCAGCGAGCGCATGCAGGCCAGCGCCGCGTCAAATGTTTTTTCCTGCTCGATTGTTTGTTCAGTAGTAAATACTTCCGATGATGCTATGTGAGTAAATGTGCCCGCCAGGCGCAGGTGCCGGCAATCCCCGAGCGCCCGTGCGAACGCCGGAATCTGCGACGGCGGGATGCCCAGGCGGTTCATCCCGCTGTCGATTTTGAGATGAAAATCAAAGGGCCGCTTGCGCGGCTTGCGCTGCTGCGCGGCCGCCTTTTCCAGGAGCCGCAACTGGTCGGCGCTCATGATCGCCGGCGTCAGGTGGTTGTCGAGAATCCTCTTTTCCTCGCCCGCCCAGAAGCCGGTGAGAATCAGGACCGGTTCGCGGATGCCGCTCTCGCGCAGTTCCGCGCCCTCCGCGGAGCAGGTTACGCCGAACCAGTCGGCGCGCGCCTTCGATAGGGCGCGCGCGACGGGAACGATCCCGTGGCCGTAGGCGTTGCTCTTGATTACCGCGAGGACTCTCCGGCGCGTCCCGCGCGTGCCCGCAGGATTGACGTGCGCGCGGATCGCCCGCAGATTGTGCGTCAGCGCTCCCAGGCTTACTTCCGCCCAGATTGGTCGTCCATCAAATTTTACTGTTCGCGACATTGGGATCTTCAAGATTAACCGATCTCGGAGCGGAAAAAAAATTGCTCCTGACCTTTCACGAACGGCTTAGTTACCCCCTCCTTGGGTGTTGAACCTCTCCATCCCGAGGGGGAACTTCCTCTTAAGGGTTAAGGGCACAGCGGATGCCACACCGCGCGCGTTGACAGCACGGGGGTTATCAAACCCCGTCCGCACTTAAGCCCCATAATATTTGGACACTCCTATGGGCGTATTGACACACAGTTGGCAGTCGCATTGGTCAAATCCTGCGCTCCTCGACGCGAAAGACGATTCGCAGGGTAAAAAGAGACCACCCCCTGCTGTGGTCGAAGAATTTCATGGCGCATCGTGCTAAGGGCATAACGGAAATATTACGATTCCACCGCTTCCGCGGCTAGTTTCGAAGGCAGGCAGCGCAGTGAGAGGCACCGGCTTTCCCACAAATTTTTCGGATGTAACGCAGCCGTAGGCTACTAAAAAATCGCGCGCGACGGCAAATTGGATACGGCAGACATCATAAAAGAACAGAAGACTGCCCCTAGCTTCTAATAATTTATGGTTGACAATCATTACTGAAAGGCGTACACCTCACCCCAAGTGGTGGGGTACGCGAGTGGACTTACTACCCTGCCAGAATCATATTATCGCCAACATTGCGATCGGCCCTGCCTTGGTCGGGGGTGCAGGTGCACCCTTTGTTTAACTTAATAGCGCCCCGTCCTAATTCGTAAAATTGGCGCCAAGCCTGGACAGGCCTGGCCCGAGATAGTTGCCGTTACTTACTTGGGAATCATCCGGCTAGTACGGGGGGTTCAAATCGGCAAGGCGGAAGCTTGCTTTGGAAGCTTTCTCGACTTTGCGGCAATTGGATAGAAACAACGGGTGAGGCTGGGGGTCAAATTCCAGATTCAGTATTTTTGGATCGGAGGTCCAAAAATGAGTTCCTTACTTTCCGCAGGCAAGAGACCTTGGAGAGTACGTTTCCCGAAAGCCCTGCCATTGGTGGTTGGCACGATGGGAGCGCTGCTGCTCTGTCTGCCGCTGTTTTCGCAGGGCAATTTCGGACGTATCCTCGGAGCCGTTACGGATCAAAGCGGCGGCGTTATATCCGGTGCCACCGTAACCGTCCTAGACACAGAGAGAGGCGTGGCGCGCACGCTGACCACCGATGACGCCGGGGAGTATAACGCTCCCACGCTCATTCCCGGCGCCTATACAGTCCGCGCCGAGGCCAAAGGGTTCAAGAGAGTTGAACGCCAAAACGTTGTGCTGGAAGTTGGTCATGAAGTCAGAATTGACCTGACCCTTCAGCCGGGTGCGCAGGAGCAGACCATCACCATCACCGAAGCGGTGCCGCTGGTGGAGACTACCAACGCCACCTTGGGCGGCACGCTTGAGAACACGGAAATCAACGATATGCCCCTCAATGGCCGGAATTACCAGAATCTGATGTCTCTGCGCCCGGGCATCATGGTTCAGCCGGGAGGCTCCCCCTGGTCGCAGAGCACCAACAACATGCGCCCCGATGAAACCGTCTGGATGATGGACGGGGTGATCAATGTCAGTTTCTATGACGCCCGCCAGGTAGGCAATGCGCCGAGTGCGTTTACCGATGCGGCGACCATCGTGCCCATCGATGCCATTCAGGAATTCAACACTCTGGAGAATCCCAAAGCGGAGTACGGATGGAAGCCCGGCGCCACGGTGAACGTGGGCATCCGATCGGGAACCAACTCTCTACACGGCTCGGCTTACGCGTTTGGCCGCTATGTCGGTTGGGACGCCCGCAATACTTTCAACCCGGCGCTGGCTCCGGATGGAACCTGCACCCGGGGTCTTCCCTCTCAGTGCGACAAGCTGCCGGCCGAGCTCAAGCAGTTCGGCGCCGTCGTCGGCGGACCGATCAAGAAAGACAAACTCTTTTTCTTCGCCGGTTATGAGGGACTGCGTTCCCTAATTGGCAACATATTTGTCGTTCAAGCTCCCGCGACCGGCACGTTAGGGAGCCCGGCGAATAGCATGGTGGATGCAATCGGAGCGCTGCAGGCTGCGGGTTTTAACCAACTATGTTCGAGTACGGTTACCACTAAATGTCTAAGTTCACCGAGCCTGGATTTGCTGGGGTGCAGCGGCACGCCGGCAACTGCGGGTTCGTACGCCTGCACGGGCGGGCTCTACGCGAACGCACCCTCGAATAATAACAACTACCCCTCTACTTTCCCCAACCAGAATGTCACCGACAATGGGATTGCGAAAATCGACTACACGATCAACAGCAAGCACCGGATCAGCGGCATGTTCTGGACCGGGGATTACAGAGCCACGGGGCAGGATCACCCCATTGTGAATAACTTGTTCAATACTGGAATTTCGGTGGTATCGCGGACGGCCGTCGGGAATTGGATTTGGACCCCCAGTTCCACACTGGTGAACGAACTCCGGTTCGGCTACGACAGCGTTAGCCAGGGCTTTACCATCGGCGACCAAAACATCGTCCCCGATGGGTCGGGAGGTCTGTGCACCGCTACCGGCTGTGGCGGCAAGGGCTATCCCCTCAACTCGGGCGTAACGGTTGGGGGCGGGTTGCCGTTTATTCAAATTGCGGGTTTCACCGGCGGCGGCGGCGCCGGCCTGGGCAATCCGAATGGCACCCGTCCCGGTCTTACCGGCCCCAGCCCGTATTTCGATTTTCAAGACAGCATCTCGTATTTGCGGGGCAAGCACGCCTTCAAATTCGGGGGGGAAGTCACGCACATCGAAGCCGATCAAGTCACGCAAGACTTCAGAGGTGCTCTCGTTCTCTTTGCCGGCGGACAGACCCCAGGGCTTATCGATTGTACAGATCCAAACAACAAACCAATATCGTGCCCTCTCGAGGACTTCTTCTCGGGAAATCCGCAAAAAGGAATTGTCAACATTGGCAACGGGAACCGCACGATGAAATGGATGCATTACGCCGGGTTCGTCCAGGATGACTGGCACATCAAGCCGAGAGTGATGCTGAATCTAGGACTGCGCTACGAATACGCGACGCCGATCAGAGAGGTCAACAATCTTTTCGGTAACTTCGATCCGAACCTTGGAATTGTTCAGCAGGGCCAGGCAAGCGTAGGCCCAACTCTCTGGAAGCCCAATCGCCACAACTTCTCGCCCCGCGTGGGTTTTGCCTGGGATGTCATGGGCAATGGGACCACTGTGGTCCGCGCTGCGTCCAGTGTTATCTATGCGACGATCTATGCGAGGCCGTTCATGGACAACGGACCTCCAAACGGCTCGGCGGGCAACATCGCTCAAGACCCGTCAGGCGCCTGTAATGTCACCATAACCCCCGGACAAACTTGCGCGCAGGCCGGAGGGCAAACCTTCGGCGGCACGATCGATCTCGGCCAGCCTAACTACATCGGGTCCATCAATAACGGAGGACAGCTCGACTGGAACGGCGTTCTCTTTCCGCAGGGGGGGCTCTCTTGCACGGCCAGCTCAACGTGCAGCCTCTATGCGATCGATCCGCACCTGCAAACCCCGTACGTCGTCAATTACAACGTCAATATCCAGCACAGCTTCTCCAGCAATCTTTCGCTGGAGGTTGGCTACGTCGGCAATCAGGGCCGTAACCTGCAGGCTGTGCGCGACATCAATCAGTGTGCTCCGAATCCGGACCCCACCCAGTGCGCCAACGGCACTTCGCGTCCCTTCGCCAAATTTCCGTACCTGGGGATTATAAACTTCGTAGATAACGAATCTCATTCTAATTACAACAGTCTTCAGGCGACGCTGACCAAGCGGCTGTCTCACGGGCTGGAATTCACGGCCGGTTACACGTACGGTCATGGTCTCGACACCGGTTCCGAGAATTTTCAAGGACTGACTCCACAGGACAGTACGCATTTGGAAAGGGAGTACGCCAGCAGCGATTTCGACGTCCGGCACCGCTTAACCGTCACGGCCAGTTACGAGCTTCCCGGGAAAAAAGGCTACGGCCAGTTGCTGGAAGGCTGGAAGCTCAACACCATCGTGACCGTTCAGACCTCCCAGCCGTGGCTAATGTTTGACACCCACGACGATTTCAGCACGGGCGGAAGCGGGCAAGGAGACTTCAACGATCGCTGGGATTTCTTCGGCAACCCCAACGACTTCAAGTCCGGCCCCAGTTCCATTCCGTGGTGCAGTGGCTTCACTGTCAAAACTGACGGGACCGCTAACTCCAGTGGTGCGAGTTGTACGTCCACATCTGGGATTACCGGCATCGTAACCCCGATAAACGTGGATCCGGGCGCATGTGTTAAGGTCGCCCCCGACCCCAACACGCTTGCTTCTGCGGGTTGCTTCATAAAGGGCAACTCGGTGATGACTCCTCCCAAGAATGGAACTTTTGGCACCATGGGCCGGAACCTCTTTCGGGACTCGGCCTTCAAGAACGTGGATTTCTCTGTGTTCAAGAGCTTCAAGTTCAAGGAGCGGATTGGCGCCGAATTTCGGGTCGAATTCTTTAATGTGTTCAATCACCCGATTTACGCCAATCCGTACGGCTCAACGAATACGAGCTTCTTAGGCGCTGACCCGAGCAACCCCGGCGCGCTCGGCTGCGGGTGCTCCACACCGGACGTCGCGGCTGGCAATCCGCTGGTCGGTTCAGGAAGCAGCCGCGTGATGCAACTCGGCTTGAAGCTCACGTACTAAATCCATCCGGCCGGTGCGAGGTCCGAACGTGCGCTCGCACCGGCCATCCAACGTAGCATTCGGAGATGTGTGGGTCACGAAACCGTCGTGTGTTTTGCAGGGCGATTTCTTTCAGGCGCGTCACTCGCACGCCCTCGATGCAATCGCGTTGTTCCCCTCTGCGGACTCCATCCATTTTTTAGACCCTCTAATTTGCAATAATTATGCTTGACAATTGTTCTCGATAGGCGTAGACCTCAGCGCAAGTGAGGAAATTCCGGGTGGGGTACTTGAGTGGACTTATAACCCCGCCAACCTTGTTACATCGCCAACATTGCGATCGGCCCTACCTTGGTCGGAGTGCATACGCACTCCTTAGGCCTCTCGATACTTAGTTATTGTAATTAATAAAATCGGCGCCAGGCCTGCGAAGGCGTGGCCCGAAATGTCTGCTTTTGCTCAATTGGGAATCGTCCCGCGGATGAGGGGTTCGCATTCGCAAGGCGGAAGCTTGCCTTCACGGCTTCCTCGATCTTTAGGCAGTTGGGAACAGACCATGGGTGAGGCTCGGGGCCACATTCTAGACTAACTATTCTAAACAGGAGGTCCGGAAATGAGTTCCTATCGTTCAATGAGCAACGCATCTTGGGGTGTTCGCTGGTGGAAATCTCTGCCGTTGCTGGTGGGGACAATAGGGGTTCTTCTTCTCTGTCTGCCGATGTTTTCACAAGGTAACTTCGGCCGCATTATGGGAACGGTTACTGATCAAAGCGGAGGCGTTATCGCGAACGCTACGGTAAGCGTCGTGGACACGGACAGAAACGTCTCACGAACTTTAAGCACGGATGACGCGGGCGAATATAACGCCCCCAACCTGGTTCCCAGCACGTATACGGTTCGTGCCGAGGCCAAGGGCTTCAAGAAGATCGAGCGGGTGGGCGTGGAGTTGGGCGTTGGCAAGGAAATTCGAGTTGATCTGGTCGTCCAGCCTGGCCAGCAGGAACAAACCGTCACGGTCACCGAATCCATCCCGCTGGTTGAGACCACCAACGCCACGCTGGGCGGCACGCTCAACAACGCCGACATACAGGATATGCCCTTGAATGGCCGCAATTACCAGAACCTGTTGTCCCTGCGCCCAGGCGTGACGACCTATGCGGGTGGCTCGCCATGGACTCAGAGCACCAACAACAGCCGGCCTGATGAAAGCGTTTGGATGCTCGATGGAGTTCTGAACGTCAATCTCTATGACTATCGCCCCATCTCCGGTATGCCGAGTCCTTTTACCGATGGGGCCACCATTCTGCCCGTTGATGCCATCCAGGAATTCAACCTCATGGAGAATCCCAAGGCGGAGTATGGCTGGAGGCCCGGCGCCGTCGTGAACGTGGGAATCAAATCGGGGACCAACACGCTTCATGGATCGGCTTACGGGTTTTACCGCAGCGCCGCGTGGGACGCACGCAACTTTTACAACACCGATGAAGTCGGTGGAACCTGCCTGCAGAACCCGCTTCCAGTCGTTTGCAATAAGCTGCCAACGTATTTGAAGCAGTTTGGCGGCGTAGTTGGCGGGCCAATCAAGAAGGACAAACTGTTCTTCTTCGGCGGCTATGAGGGCCTGCGTTCTTTTGTGGGTAACGCTTTTCCTGCAACCGTCCCTGCCACAGGTGCGGGCCTCGGCGTGAAGAGTAGCATGGTTGACGCTCTCAATGGTTTGCAAGCGGCGCACCTATTGAACCCGGGCACGGTACCGGCGATAAGTCCCGTCAGCATGGACATATTCGGTTGCAGCCCTTCAGGCGCAACCTTCACCTGCACGGGCGGCCTCATTCAGAACGCCCCTTCGACCACTACCGGCTATAACAGCGGTTTCCCGAACATCAACAAGAGCAACAACGGAATCGGGAAAATGGACTACCGCCTCAACGACAAGCACACGATCAATGGCATGGTGCTGGTCGGCGACTACTTGGGCGATGGAGAAGATCACCCCGTCGTGAACAACAGCTTTAAGAACGGAGATCCAATCCGCACGTACACGGTTAGTGCCGACTGGGTTTGGACCCCGAATTCCCGCCTGGTGAACGATGCCCGGTTTGGCTTTGACAAAGTTAGCTTCAGCCTAGTCTCCGACGACCAAAACGTTTTCGCCGATGGCACAGGCGGTCTATGCACCGCTTCCGGTTGTGGGGGCAAGGGCTACCCTCTCAACACGGGCATCACGAGTGTTGGTGGCTTCCCGACTATCACAATTGCTAAGTTTGCTCCCTTGGGCGCCTGGCGCGGTCGTCCCGTGCAGTTCGTCAACCCGTATTACGATTTTCAGGACAGCGTATCGTATTTGGCGGGCAAGCACAGCTTCAAGTTCGGCGTCGAATACACGCACATCGAGGCCTTTATCAACCTCCACGACACGCGGGGCCGGTTCGACTTCTTAAAGGCGGGAGGGCAGGCCTTTAACCTTCCGATTCCTTGCCCTGCAGGGAAGAATCCCCCTTGTTTCAATACGTCCAGCGCTTTAGAAGACTTTTTCGCCGGAACGCCGACGGACGCAACTCAGCTCGTAGGCACCACGGCTCGAGATCTAAACTGGAAGAATATTGCGGGGTTCGTTCAAGACGACTGGCGAATAACCCCGAAATTGATCGTCAACCTGGGCCTGCGCTACTCCTACGTATCGCCGATTAAAGATGCCAGCGGCCTCCTGGGCACCTTCAACCCGTCACTTGGAATGGTCCAGCAGGGTCAACCGTCAGTTGGCGACACACTCTGGAAGTCCGATTACAAGGACTTCTCGCCCCGCGCGGGCTTTGCGTGGGATCTCTCCGGCAGAGGCACGACTGTGGTCCGCGGCGGAGTCAGCAGAATTTACTCGATTTTCACCCCGGCCCAGTTCATGCAGTCGCCGTTCCAGAACTTCAAAAATGGCACTTTCGCTGCCGTCCCGACAGGTGGCTGCACTGTGGCCTTTGTCCCGCCACAGACTTGCGCAGGTCAAGGGGGGACAACCTTTGGCGGCTCAATTGCACTCGGCACGGCCTTTCTGCCTGGCACTGCTGTCAACTGGAACGGCGTTGCATTGCCGCTTGGCGCCGGAGTCAGTTGCACTGGCACCTCAACCTGTGACCTGACCACGGTGAACCAGAATCTCCGCACCCCTAACATGACGAATTGGAGCCTCGGTATCACGCATGCAATCACTAACAATCTGTCGTTGGAGGTTAGCTATGTCGGCAACCACGGCTCCAATATGACAGGATTTGTTGACCTGAATCAGGCGCCGCTGGGCGCGGGGTATTGCTTGAATGCGCTGACGCCACAGCAGTTGGCTGACGCTTGCAACCCCGCCAAGCCTAATTTTATGAAAGCTGGTCCGGCCGAGCAGGAAGCCAGACCGTTCATTAACGCTTTCCCCTATCTCAGGTATGTCAACATGACAGTGAACGATGCCCGTTCCAATTACCATAGCCTACAGAGTACCCTGACAGAGCGGGTGACTCACGGGTTGTCTTTCACTGCCGGTTACACGTTCGGTCATGGCCTCGACAACGGTTCCCTGAACCGTTTCGGAAACCTGCCGCAGGACAGCTCCAACCCAGGGCTGGAGTATGGCAACAGCGACTTCGACATCCGGCACCGCTTTACGATCACGGCCACGTATGATCTTCCTGGGATCAAAGGCTTTGCCCAGTTGCTGGAAGGGTGGAAGCTCAACACGATCATAAGCCTGCAAGGCGGCCTGCCGTGGCTTGTGAACGACCAGGGTAACGATATCAGCGGGACTGGAGATTTCGGAGATCGCTGGAATTTCTTCGGGAATCCCGGCGACTTTAGGTCCGGCCCGGACTCCTTCATGTTCTGCACAGGGCCCGGCGCAGGCGGTTGCGCTCAATACAGCGGCCCCTATGCTCAAGCTGTTGCCTTTTGCGGGAACGTACCAGGCCCGTGTTCCGCCAGCACTTCCGCAGCCCTGTGGAAGGAGTGCACCAACGTGGACAACCCCGCCAACCCCAACAGTACCCTCAATTCCAGCAACGGCTGCTTCGTGTCCGGCAGTTCGGTCATTACCCCTCCCAATCTCGGAACCTTCGGCAACATGGGCCGGAACATCTTCCGCGACTCGGGCTTCAAGAACGTGGATTTTTCTGTCTTCAAGATCTTCACGTTCAAGGAGCGGTACAGCGCCCAGTTCCGGGCCGAGGTCTTTAACTTGTTCAATCATCCCATCATTTCCAATCCGTACGGCGCAGCGAATGGCGGCCTTACCGGCAACGATCCTTCGAGCGGCATTACGTTTGGCTGCGGGTGCGGGACACCCGACGTTGTAGCCGGCAATCCCCTGGTTGGTTCGGGAAGCAGCCGCGTGTTGCAAGTCGGCTTGAAGCTACAATTCTAGTTGGCACGGCCGGTGCGAGGGAGAATCGGCCCTCGCACCGGCCACCCCGCGTAGAATTCCGGGACACGTTTAGCACGAAACCCCGCCGGGATTTGCAGGCGTGATTTCCTGCAGGGGCGTGAATTGAACTTTTCCGATGAGATTGCGAAATTAGTTCGGCGGGCTGCAGCAATATTTATTAGCCCCTCGAATCCTTGACCGCCTTCAAACCCTCGACTACACTAAATGTTTTGAATCGGTCCAATTGTTGGCACCGAGGGGGAGAGTTCTTTGCCAAAACGCACGTTTCAACCGAAAGTGCGCCGTCGCCACAAAACACACGGTTTTCGCACGCGCATGAAGACTGCGGGGGGCCGCAAAGTTTTGGCCGCCCGACGCAAAAAGGGACGCCATCGTCTTACGCCAATCTAGAGAATCGGAACCGTCCGCCGCAGCGGACGAGCCGCGGCAGGGTTTTCCCCGTGCCATGCGCTTGCTGAAGCGCGTGGAATACGAAGCCGTATACGGCGCCGGTCAGCGCCGTTCGAGCCCTCAGTTTTCCGTTTTTTTCCGAGCGCAGACGGCGCTTCTGAAAGAGGCTAGCGGGCGGGAGCTTCCGCGCGAAAGTTCCTCCGCCAGTGCGATCGAGGCCAGACGCGCCAGCCGCTTCGGAATCAGCATCAAAAAAGCGCTGGGCGGCGCGGTGGTGCGGAACCGCATTCGACGCCGCGTCCGCGAAATTCTGCGGCGCAACAGGACGGAGATTCCTGCAGGATGGGACATCGTCATACATCCGAAGAGCACCGTGGCCAAGGGGGCGTTCGCGCCCCTGGAGACGGAGTTGCTGCGCCTCTTGCGCGGCATCCGCAGCACGGGCGTGAAAATATGAGCCCTGCGGCGCGCGCCCTGCTTTTTGCCGTGCGCGTGTATCAGGCTTTTTTTTCGGCGCTGATGCCGAGTGCCTGCAAGTTTTATCCTTCCTGCTCGCACTACGCCGCCGAGGCTGTGCGAATCCACGGCGCGCGGCGCGGTTCGTGGCTCGCGCTGCGCCGCCTTTCGCGCTGCCATCCTTTCACGCCGGGCGGCGTGGATCTTGTGCCCGATGCCGGCGAGTTTTCGCGCGCAGCAAACAGTAGCGCAGGCTTTAGCCTATGGGGGTTGGGCCGCGGAAAAAACCAAAATCCACAGGCTGAAGCCTGCGCTACTAAAGAGGTCCGTTCGTGAGCGAGCGCAAGGAAATGTCGACGGAAATGCGCTCGCTTCTGGCGGCTGTGCTTTGCCTGTTCGTGATCGCGGGATGGGCGCTCATCAATAAGCCGCAGCAGCCGCTGCCGGCCAACCCTGCCGCCGTAGCCACAAATCCTGCTTCGCCGCCCGCCCAGGGAACCGCTGTCACTTCAGCTCCGGCAGAGAAAAAACCTGCGGCTCCTGCGGCACCTGTCGCAGCTGTGGCCATGCGCGCCGCGAGCGCGGAAAGTTCCATCGTGATTGAAAGTGACCTGTATCGCGTGCAGATTTCCAATCTCGGCGGCGTGGTGCGAAGTTGGCAGCTCAAGAAATTTACCGATGACAGTAAACCTCCGCGCACGCTCGATCTGGTCCATCCCGGCGCCGCGCAGCAGTCCGGCAGCTGGCCGTTTTCTCTGGCGCTGGACGATCCGCAACAGGAAGTGACCGCAAACAAGGCGCTGTTTGAAATTACTTCCGCGGGCAAAACGGTTGAACCCGGCGCCGTCCTGCACGCTCCGGCGGAAGTCACTCTGGCCTGGAGCGACGGCCATCTCGAAGTTGCCAAGCAGCTGAAATTCAACGAATCCTACATTGTGGATGTGAAGACCACGGCGACGCTGGATGGGATGCCGCTGCGAAACAGCATTATCTGGTCCGGCGGTTTTGGCGACATCACCGCGTATCGGGCCGCCGCGCAGACGCAGATTTTCACCAGCGCTGCCGGAAAACTCAACACCCTCGCGGCGAAAAATCTGGGAAAGCCCGGGCAAACCACGACGCGCGCGGCTGTCGCGGGCACGTTCGATTTCGCCGGCATCGAGGACCTTTATTTCGCCGCCGCGTTTCTGCCGTCTTTCACCGCGCGCGGCGACATCGCCGAAATTCCGCTGACGGTGACCGGCTGGACCTACCCGCACGAAACCACCACGGACGGAAAAACCGAAACGGAAATCGTTCCTCAAGTGGCCGTGGGCCTGGCGACGCCGGGGCCGCTGGACTTGCGCATGTACGCCGGTCCCAAAAGTATTGACGGATTAAAGGCCACGCGCCCGCCGTTGAACAGCCTGGTGCAATTCGGCTGGTGGGGATTCATTTCCGAGCCTTTGTTTTACTCCCTGATGTGGCTGCACCGCTATGTGAGCAACTACGGATGGGCAATTGTGCTAATTACCATCGCGATTAACATGGTAATGTTTCCACTGAAAGTGAAGAGCATGCGCGCCATGCAGAAAATGCAGAAGGTCGCGCCCGAAGTCAAAGCCATTCAGGAAAAATACAAGAAATATTCGATGCGCGATCCCCGCAAGGCCGAAATGAACAAGGAAGTCATGGCTGTATACTCGCGCGAAGGCATCAACCCGCTGGGCAGTTGCTGGCCCACGCTGATCCAAATGCCGATCTGGTTCGGGCTTTATCGCATGCTGGCCAACACCATCGAGCTGCGCCACACGCCCTGGTTTGGCTGGATCCACGACCTTTCCGCTCACGATCCGTACTTTATACTGCCCATCGTGATGGCCATCTCCATGTATTTTATGCAGAAGATGACGCCCACACCGGGAATGGATCCCGCCCAGGCCAAGATGATGGCCGTGACACCCCTGATTTTTGGCGGAATGTTTGCGCTTTATCCAAGCGGCCTGTCGGTGTATATCCTGACTAGCAATATCGTCGGAATTGGCCAGCAGTGGTATCTCTATCGGACCGCGCCGCCCCCTCCGAAACCTTCGCGGGGATCCGGCAAAAAGAAATAGTCTTGTCGGCAACAATGTAGTCTGAGGGGAGTCATCTTGACGCCTGCTTCGCGCCCGAACCTGATCGTGGATGGAAAGCTCGATCATGCGGTCATCACAGCGGAACTGCGCGGCTGCCTGGACGCGCTGCTTCAAAAAAGCCGCTTCCAGCTCACGTATGAAATTCGAGCCACAGGGCCCGCTGTCTCGAAGGAACTCGAAAATCCCGAAATTGTCGTCGAATTCAAGGGCCGCGATCAGGATTTGCTCCTGGAGCACAATGCGGAACTGCTTCTCGCTCTCGAACACATCGCCTTGCGCTGGCTCTGGCTTGATCCTCAATTCTATGGACGCATTCGGTTCGACGCCGCAGGCTATCGCGGCATCCGGATCGAGGAATTAAAACTTTCCGCGCGCGTTGCCGCCGGCCGCGTCCGTGAAACGCACTCCCCTTTTCGCTTCAACGCCATGTCCTCGCGCGAACGGCGCATTCTGCATCTCGTCTTGAAGGAGGAGCCCGGCGTCCGCAGTGAGAGCGAAGGCAAAGGCGAAGAACGGCAAGTTGTGGTTTACCCCGCGAATTAATTCCAATGGATCATTCAGGCAGGATTGCTATTCGGGTTCCCTGAAACCGTGGGAAATAATACGTCCGCCCGCGTCGAAAACGATTTGAAACGTGAATCCAGCCGACCTGGGCCGCATTGCAGCCATACCTTTTGATGGTTGGGGCGCGCCCTCGGCGTCCGGGACATCTTCCCTGAAAAATCTCACATCGAAAATTTCAATCACCGTTCGCTGTCCATCTCCCTGTCGCACGCGCCACACGGGATATCGAGCAAACCAGAGAAAAACCTGCACGTCGCGCAGCTTCCTGGCTTGCTCAATGTATTCGCGGGACTGCGCGTCGGTGTAAAACTGGGTGCTCTCGACGGCACCGCCCGGTTCGCGAAACGTGGTGCGCCACACGCCATCCGATGTGCTCACCAGCCCCACCCAATGCGTCAGCGTCGGGGGCAAGGGAAGCGCCGCCAGGCTCTGCACCTGCAAATGCTGCGCGGCCGCGAGGCGTTGCACATCCGCGAGAGCAGTGCGATGCGCCGCAGCCGCCAAACCGATATACACGAATAATCCCGCCAGGCCCGCGCGGCACCAGCCTGCACGCGTCCATCGGAAGCCCGCACCCCGAGCGGCCGGCAGGAAAATAACGGCTGCGAAGATGGCGCTCAAGGCGCCTACCGCCGCTGCCGGAAATGCATACCCCACGCTGTCCGCGAACAAATAGGTTCCCATCGCTCCGACGGTGAGCGCGGCCCACACGCCAATCGCGCGGCGCCAAAATTGTCCCGGCTTCCGGTAACACCATGCGGCAAACTGCGGCACCAGGGCGATCCCGGTCAGCGTCAAATCGATAATGAAAATCCAGTCCCAGGCCGGACGGGAATATCGCAGCGGGCTCCAAACCATGGTTCCGAAATTGGTGACCAAATCGAGGAAAATGTGGGTCGCGAGTCCCACGGCGTAAATCGCAAAAAGCGTTAAAAACGGCGGCGCTTTCCACTTCACCAGGCGGGCGAGTGGTATGGAGAGAGCTGCCAACAGCAGGGCCCAGAATGGCAGCAAGACCGCGGAATGAGTGATATTGCGGTGCCATTCCATGATCGCCAGCGGATTGCGAACCAGCGGTCCGGCGAATATGTCGATATCGGGAAACATTGCGCCGAGAGTGCAAGCGACGATTGACGCACGCGCAATAGGAGAGCTTAACGCGCCGGCCTCGCCGCCTTCGGTAAATCCAGCGGGAACATCACGGCCAGCGAAGAGGGCTTTCCCGGCCAGAGCGCCCACAATTCCGTGTGTGATCGTATCCATGGCGCAGCTTACTTTGCGGCTTAGTGAACAAGGCCTTTAGATGCACGCCGTCTCGGGCAGTTTCGCTACTTGCCTGCTCGAATCGGAATCGTAAGCGGTTTGGTGGACTCGGATGCAGCCAGCATATGGCATTGCCCGTCGAAAATCCCGCCCGGTTCGATCACCAGACACGGGGAATGGACTTCGCCGGTCACGACGCCCTTCGCTTGGATCTCGACCCGGCCTTTGGCAAAGATAACGCCGTCGAATTTTCCGGCGATGACCACGTGATTCCCTTCGATCTGACCTTCCACCCGGGCGCCTTCGCCCAAGATCAGGCTGTGGCTGGAAATCACGTTGCCTTTTAGTTGCGCGTCGATGCGAAACACGCCGGATGCTTCGAGCGTGCCCTCAAACCGCACGCCTTTATCGAGGAAACCCGTAAACTCATGTTGCTGCGTGTCTTTTTCGCGTGCCTTAGATCGCCATTGCATGGTATGCCCCCAGACAAAAACGATGCGTTGTGGGAATACAATTTTACCCGAGCGCTGAGAGTTTGAACCGTCAAATCATGAGCGCGTGCCGAAGTAAGCACTTCCGACCGGGATTCAGGTTGCACTCCAGAGATTATCTACTACATACGTAATACTAATTCATCAGGCGTTCGTACAAGCCATTCAATTGTTCCTCGTCATAAAACTCCAGGATCAACTGGCCTGCATGCCCTTTGGTCGGCATGAGCAGAGTGACGCGTGTGCCGATGTGTTTCTGCAATTCTTCCAGCGCGGCCTGGCGATTCGGATCGTGCGCTTCAGCCTCTGCTCGCAATCCGTGCCCGCGAGACCGTCGTGTCGCCATCCGTTCCAGCTGCCTGACGGTTAACTTGCCGCGAGAGGCTTTTTGGGCCAACTCGTTCCGCAGTTTGCGATCTTCGATTGCCAGCAGCGCGCGCCCGTGGCCCGCCGTGATTTTGCCTTCCTCGATCCATTCGAGCAAAGGCTCCTCAAGGGAAAGCAGGCGGACGGAATTTGCGACGGTAGCTCGGTCCTTTCCGGTCCTGGAAGCCACTTCGTCCTGCGTGAGGTGAAATTCCTCCATCAGGCGGTCGAATGCGCGCGCCTGTTCGATGGGATTTAAATCTTCCCGCTGAATATTTTCAACGAGTGTGAGCTCGAGCGCTTGCTCGTCACTTACCTCTCGCAGGACCACCGGCACGCGCAGAAGTTGAGCCCGTTGTGAAGCTCGCCATCTCCGCTCACCCGCGATGAGCTGGTATCTCGAGCCGATCTTTCGCGCAACCAGCGGTTGTATGATTCCGCTTGAGCGAATCGACTGAGCCAGTTCTTCAAGCCCCACTTCCGCAAATCGTGTTCGCGGCTGGTATGGGCTCGGATCAATGAGGTCGATGTCGACCTGCAGCGGCCCGCCCGCGGCAATTGGTGCTGGCGCGGCGGCTGTAGCGGCTCCTGCGGGTGCATTCGGGGGGATCGCATGAGGCGTAACTTCCTGTTCACGAATCAGAGCTCCCAGCCCCCTTCCCAATGCGTTTCTGGCCATTTGAGATGACCTCCTTTGCAAGGTTGGTATAGGCCTCGGCTCCTCTACTATGAATGTCGTAGAAGTGAATCGGCTTGCCATGGCTTGGTGCCTCTGCCAAGCGGACATTCCGAGGTATGATGGATTCAAAAACTTGACCGCCGAAAAAGCTGCGAAGATCCGAGGCCACCTGTTTCGATAAGGTGGTGCGTTCGTCATACATGGTGAGAACAATGCCCTCAATTGCGAGGTTGGGGTTCAATGTTCTGCGGATTCTCATCAAGGTATCCAGAAGCTCGGAAACGCCTTCAAGAGCCAGATATTCACATTGAATTGGGACGAGGACTGAGTCCGCGGCAGTAAGGGCGTTCAGAGTGAGGAGGCCGAGCGCAGGAGGACAATCCATTAGGATGTATTGGTAATTGTCCCTCAGCTGCTGGAGTAATCGTTGAAGCTGGTACTCCCGATTCTCAGCGGCGACCAGCTCGACCTCCGCGCCAACAAGATTCTTATCTGCAGGAATGAGATCGAGCCCGTCAATTTGCGTTTTCAGGATGATTCTTTCCAGGGGCTCGCCGAGCATCAGGGCGTTATAGAGGGTGCGCCTGGCCGGATCTTTAGGAAAACCAATGCCAGCGGTGGTGTTGCCCTGGGGATCGCAATCGATTAGAAGGGTTCTTTGTTCAGAGAGGGCGAGAGAGGCAGCCAAATTAATTGCAGTTGTCGTCTTGCCGACACCGCCTTTTTGGTTGGCAACTGCGATAATGCGGCCCAAATTAGTTCCCTCAGGCGGCGAAATCTATCACATCAAATGCACGTATGCAAATTGTTTCACGTGAAACAAATATTTCACACGGATTTTAGGCGCTTGCTCCAGGCCCCACTTCTGAGTTCAGGCGTGCAATTGAAGCCTACCCGATCATTTCGACCATGAGTGGCTCGGAAACAAATGTTCCACGTGGAACAAATCGGAGTTGAGGTTTCTCCGGGATGTTGACCAGGCGATATAGCCCACGAGGGTTTCGGTCACAATTGTTCAACGTGGAACAAATCGAAGTTTACGTTTCCAAGGGGCATCTGCCAGACCATATAAGCCCCAAGGAATTCGGTCACGATTGTTCCACGTGGAACAATTGTGTCGTTGCTTTATCGGGGGCGGGAAGGCCCTTCAATCGGCCGGCCAATCAGGATGAATCGCCGCTGAGAATCGGGGATGCGCGTTGCAGGCAACCAAGTCCAGCCAGATTTGCTCGCTATCCTCGTCGCGTCCTCGGCTCCAACCCACAATACAAGGTGCCCGCGGCGAACAAGCGCATTTGCAGACCAGCGGAGCAACTGCTTGAATTCTCCCACAGCCCGGCAGGTTACGATGTTCGCCTGGATTGTCTCCGGACGTATCTGCTCAAATCTCTCGGCTAGAATCTCGACATCGGTAAATTCCAGGCTTCTCGCTACTTCCGATAGAAATGCGCATTTTTTCTGGTTGGACTCGATCAACGTAATGTGAATGCCGGGGCTCGCAATTTTGAGCGCGAGACCTGGAAAACCGGCCCCAGTTCCAACGTCGGCGAGTCGACAGTTTTCCACAGGCAGTAATTTTGCGGCGTACATGGACTCCCCAAAGTGTCGCCCTACAATCTCAGCTGGATCCGTGACGGTTGTGAGGCTGACTGACCGATTCCATCTTTCTAAGAGCAGTATGTAAGCACGGATCTTGGCGATTTCCTGCTCAGTGGGTAAAATGGCGAAAGGAGCCAGTCCCTCGCAAATTTGACGGGTGCTGACCTCCATGGGGATGGGAGCTGGCATAATCAGGCTCTTCGGAGCAACCTGGAGGTACCAATTCCGACGACCAGGTCAATCCCAGCGTGGGCAAGAATCGCAGGAAATAGGCTCCCTGTCCAAATTCTGGTCAGGACGAAAATCATACCTACTACAAATGTAGTTATAATGCCTCGCCTGCCCTGATACAAATGCGCCAGCGAAAACCAGGCAGACGAAAGAATTGCGGCATAAGCATTGGGCGGCGCGTAATTTACGATCATCCTCACGAATGCCGTGAACACAAACCCTCGGTACAGAAATTCTTCGGATACTCCGGCCGTGCAAGCCAGCACAGCATAGATTAAAGTTTCCCTCCGTGTCCGCGGCATGATCTTTCCCGTAATCGCAAACAGACGACCACGTTTATCTTCAGGCAACTTCGTGATTCTGCGCATGCCCACCACCTGGTTTATGCAAAGAAATCCGGTCATGACGATGCTGGTCCATGCCACACGCCATCCATCGTCCGCCGCGATCCCCAATTCTTCCGGGCTTACTTCCCGTGCCAGGCACCGCAAGGCTACGATCGCCACGATAAGCCACTGAAAAAATATTGTGTTTTTATAGAGGGAGAGGCGATCGGCGGTGGTCAATTCGGGCTTGCTCATGAGCCGCTTCATTCGGGCGGCACCGCGCCAGGGAATGACCACACCAAGAAATAGCAGAATCAGCACAAAGTCCCAGGGAATATAGAGGGGATTCACGGCGGGAATGGAAGCACGTTTTCACCATGTAGCGCAAGAAGGGAATGAATCCCGGCAAATCAGAACGTAGGAATGAAAACTGACGCGCCCGAAAGCACGACCGAGCAAAACTGAAAGTGAAGCCCTGCCGCGATTCCTTCGGAATCCGCAAGTCAGGCGGCGGTGCTGGACGCGCGGTGCGGCGGAGGATTTCGCGCGAGCGCGAGTCGCAGGATGCGTTCGGTCTCAATCGGGTCGGGAGGGCAGGCAATATAGTCAAACGCGCCGGCGCTGAGAGCGCTCATGTAAGCATCCCAGTCGGCGAGGTGAGATAACACAATAACAGGAGCGCCGCTGGTCGAAGAAGTCAAAACGCGCACGGCAGTGCGGAGATTGCAATCCGGTAAATCGTCACTGCACAGCACAAATTGAAAAGTTTGCTCGGCGATGCGCACGCGGGCTTCCGTCAGGGAAGAACAACTGAAGGATTGAAGCCCCAGGTTGCAGGCGATTTCCTCGGTTGATTCACGCTGAAGGGGATCGGAAGACACGATCAGGACTTGGCAGGAGCTGAACACTTCTCACCTCCTAACACTATATTGCTTTGGCCCAAGAGAGAAAGTTCTACCTCGCTGAGAGTACACTCTCCGCATCCCTGGTGGCAACGGGTTCCGGCCGTGGCGCTGCGGAAAATGCATTGGGCGCAGACCAAAGGATGCACTTGATTTCGACGGGGCTTGCCCTGAGCGCAAGGCAATCGAACGCTCCAGAAGCCAAACTGGCCTGATCATGCTAAGCCCCTTCTCGCGATGAAAGCGGCCCACGGGCAACATTTTTACGTTTAACGGCAGGCAACAAACAAAAGCGATGAGTCGCGTCACGCGTTGCTGTGACACAAGACACTTGGCATGGCACTATCTGGCAAGGAGGCCGGAAGGAATGGAACGAGGCACCGAGCCACGCCAAGTAGGACTGGCGAGGGCGCTGTCCAAGCTGGGATTCTGTTCGCGCTCGCAAGCGGCAAGACTGATCCGTGCGGGCCGCGTCCGGCTGAACGGGGCGACGCGCCGCGATCCGGAGACGCCGGTACACTTGCAGCGCGATCGAATTGAAGTGAACGGGAACGCGGTCACGGCCGAATCACGGATTTACCTGGCGCTGAACAAACCGCGCGGAGCGATCACCACGGCGTCTGACGAAAAAGGCCGCCAGACGGTTTATTCGCTTCTGGACGAAAAATTGCCGTGGATCGGACCAGTCGGTCGGCTGGACAAGGCAAGCGAAGGGCTCCTTCTGCTCACGAATGATTCGGAATGGGCCGCACGCATTTCCGATCCTGGCTCGCACCTGGACAAGACCTACCACGTGCGGGTGGGCGCGCTGGCCGGCGAAATACTGGCGGAAAAACTCGTCCGGGGTGTGGTGGCCGATGGGGAACTGCTGCGAGCCAAGCAGGCCCGCGTGTTGCGCGGCGGCGAGAAAAACTCCTGGCTGGAAATCGTGCTCGACGAAGGCAAGAACCGCCAAATCCGGCGCATGTTTGAAACTTTGGGAATCGAAGTCCTGCGGCTTATTCGGGTGACTATTGGCCCACTCGCCCTGGGCACACTCGCGAAGGGGAAATCCCGCGCGCTCACTGCGGCAGAAAAATTAGCTCTCGATCAAGCTGTAAAAATCTCACGTGAAATGTAGCGGGTTCAATGAACTGGAAAAGCGCGAAAGCGATGAAGGCAATGAAAGCAAAATTACGATGTGGACTTTTCCCGCCGGCTAAGCAAACGACTCCCGAGGGTGGCAATCACTAGAAACAGCGCGAGCGCCAACCGGTCGCTGGAGCTTTTCACCGCCAGAGAGTCTATTGGCGGAAAGTCCCAGCCCAAAATCAGCGCGGCTATGGCGGTGGCAATGAGCCCGCTCAGCAATCCTTCCAGTTTGGAGATGGCCAGAACGGCCAGCAACAGAAGGAGCATCGATGCATCCTTGCCAATTTTCATTCGGTGGCAAAATTCCGCAATGAAGAGCAAGCCGATCGTGGAAAGAAGAGTTCCGGTGAGGGATCGGAGGCGGAACAGTCGCGCCCTTTCCACGGAGAACGCCGCACCCAGGGAAAGCAACAAGAAAGTTCCACAAACACCGAGAAGACAACCTGCAACCAAGCCGGTTGTAAACCCCCCCATCTAGTCCCCCTTGCCACGAAAATTACGCCCGTAGGTTCAGGATGTCAATTAACAATCGAGTTATAAATCGGAGACAAGAAATCAGCAGTCCCGGGAAAAACGTCCCTTCATAAATTTTGCCTATCCCCGATGGCCGCTGCGAACTTTACAACGCAGGAAAATCTCTCACCGGTTAGCCTGCGGGCGGAGCGGAAAACAACGCGACACCACCGTGCAACAGTTGCTCCCAGGGACTCGTCGGAATGAAGGAAAATTTTTGTCCGTACCAAAAAATCAAGCGTCGCAGACAAATGGCGACGCAGAGCAGCATCATGCCGGCGATGAGCGTGGTATTGGATTGCCGCTCAACGAGCACCGCCCAATTAATGCGTTCCTGCCAGGAGGGAAGAACAGAATTCAATTTGGTTTGAAGGAAACGTCCCACGATCGGCAGTCGCGCAAAATGAATAAATGCGGTGTGTTCGTAATTGTAGGCCGGATCATATCCCGCCAGGTTCCTCGTGGCCTCCTGCAAAACACCGGGGTGGGCCAGTTCTTCCTTGGTCAGAGGGTGGCCGGCGCTATCCGTCATCATCGTATGGAACGACGGATCGACTATCACCCATCGTCCATCCAGATGAACTTCGGCAACGACGTGATTTGTGTTCAAGCCCTCGGCGTCCAGCAAGAGCAAACGGCGCGCTTCGATTCCGCTGGCAGAAGCAAGATTCACGAAAGCATTCGTCCCAGTTCCGCAGACGCTGAGCAATTCCTTGTAATTCAAGGTGTCGACGGGATCGCGGTCCTCCGAATCGTCGCTGTAGAATTCTGTGTCACGGGCCGGCCCATGCTCCATCCACGCAAGGATGGCGGCCACTTTGTTTTCGGGCGACGAAGAATAAGGAAGCACGGCGTTGGAAAATCCGGACAGATACCAGCGCGTGGAATACTCCCACCCAATTCCGAACAAAATCAATAATACGGAGGAAATGATCAGGATATTGACAGCGAAGCTAGCCGCCTGGAATACGGTTTCCTTCTTCATGGCCGGTAAGCCATTCATTATTGCCGACTCCCCGCGCGATTACTTCGACCCGCGTGCGTTGCCGCATAACGTGGTCGGTGTGAATCGAAACCGCGCGGTCATTAAGTAACACGCCAGCACGGTGAAAAACAACAGAATCTATCTTCTCTGCTGCCGTATGAATAGCTTGGGGGAATACGGAGAAAGCCGGTCAATTCTGGACTTGGACCACGGCCGCATCCAATGCTTGGCGCACCGTGCGGATGAGCTGTTTGTGGCTGAACGGTTTCTGGATCGATTCAGCGCCGGAGAGCAATGCTTCACGATAAGAAGCTTCTTGCTCCGCATGTCCGGTCATGAACACAATGCGAATTCCCGGGCGCAATTCGGACAGGGAGCGGGCCAGCGACACCCCCCCCATTCTGGGCATCATGACATCAGTCAACAGGAGATTAATTGATCCGTGAAACGAACGCGCAATTTCCATCGCTTGCACGCCGTCGCGGGCCAGCAAGACGGTATACCCGCGTTCCTTCAATCGTTCTGCCGTGAGGTTCAGCAAAGCTTCCTCGTCCTCCACCAGTAGAATCGTGCCTGTTCCCGTCGATCCCTTCATAGCGCTCTCATCCAAAGAAGGCGCCACAGTGGATTCCCTCGTTTGCGGAAGAAAGATTTTGAATGTGGTCCCTCTTCCCGGTGCGGAATCGACGGTCACGCCGCCACCACTCTGTTTCACCACGCCGTAAACCGTCGCGAGCCCCAAGCCCGTTCCCTTCCCGGGTTCCTTAGTGGTAAAGAACGGCTCGAAAATGTGTCGCTGGGTATCGGCGTCCATACCCTTGCCCGTATCCGTCACCTTAAGGAGGACGTACGGCCCGGGTTGAAGAAAGGGCAGGCTATTCGCAAGATGTTCATCCACATCCAAATTCGAAGTTTCAATCAGCAACTTGCCGCTGTCCGGCATCGCATCTCGGGCATTGACCACAAGGTTCAAAATCACCTGCTCAATTTGACTCTGCTCCGCCTTGACCCGTCCCAAATCCGCGGCCAATTCGGTGGTGAGCTCAATATGCATACCGATCAAGCGCTTGAGCATTTTTCCCATATCGGTGACCAGCGCATTGAGATCGAGTATCTGAGCCTGCAAGACCTGCTTGCGGCTGAAAGCGAGCAACTGATGGGTTAAGGAAGCCGCTCGTTCACCGGCTTTTCGGATTTCTGTGGCGCTTTTGCGCAGCGGGTCATTGGGATCCGTTCGGAGCTCGATCGATTCGCTGTAGCCGATGATAACGCCCAGCAAATTATTGAAATCGTGAGCGATTCCACCGGACAGGCGCCCAATCGCCTCCATTTTTTGCGACTGGCGGAGTTGCTCGTCACGCCGCCGCAGGAGTTCTTCCGCCTGCTTGCGCTCGGTGATGTCGCGGCTGACGATCACGACTTGGTCGATTTCCCCGCGATGGTTTCGCACCGGGCTGCGTGTGGATTCCATGATGCGCCACTCCCCGTCCTTGCGGCGGAAGCGATACTCCACGCGCGGACCCACGCCCGTTTCAAAGGTTTCCCTTCTGGCGGCAATCAGCACTTCGCGATCGTCGGGATGGATTTGTGTCGGGACGGATGATCCCCCGAGTTCCTCGCGGGTGTAACCGAGCTTGATGTATCCGGGACTGTCGTAACTTCGTTGGCCGTGGCGATCGACTACGGTGATCAAGTCCTCGGCATTTTCGGTAATCAAGCGGAACACGCGTTCCTGTTCCATCAACTGCCTGCGAATGCGATGGATCTGGATCTGCTGGTAGATGGTGTACAAATTGAATAGAAAGACCAGAGCGACCAGGCCGCGAACAGATCCCCGGACGGTAAACGAAAAATTGGGCTCGGTTTGCTCGAACAGGTAAGAGAATGAGGCCATTCCGGCCGTTAACAGAAGCGTGATAACAATGGCCGAGGCCCAAAGCCACCATTGCCGCCTTTCAACGTTCTTGACGCGCGACCAGAAAGAGGCGTCGTAAGGCGCCGGCAGGCTTCCCGCTAAACTCGAGGGTGTCACATATCTATGAAAACAAGCAGCCAACGCAAGTGGCAATAGTACTGCTGGCGTATGTGTCTAATTGTGACTAACGGTTTCTATGTACACTTTTCGTTTGCGGGAGGGGTGACCGGCCCGCGCCGAGGGGAAACCTCAGCGCGTTTTGATCATAAGCCATTTAGTGGAAACAAGATACGGAAGTATTCGAGCTTCCGTGGACCTCCTGAAGTCAAGTCGCAGTGAACCTCCATTTTCCCTATTCTGGAATATCTTTGAACCGGGAAAATTCAGGCGGCGATTCTTTCAGCCTGGGCGCCGGCAACCGCGGCGTTCCAACGAGGCGGAATCATAGCAGGTTCAAAGCCTGGCGAAGAAACGCGTCGACGCGAAATTCATTCGGTTTGGTCAGGACTTCGACGAAGTTCCAAGGGCCCTTCAGATCGGATTAAGAGACAATCCGATCGGATGCTAACATTCGAATGAGTCAATTACGGGAGCAATAGGCAATGAGTTGGATCAATACTGAGAGGCGAGTGCCACTGGGCGCCATCCGGCAAGCAGAGGGAGCTTGGGAATTTTCAGTGTGGGCTCCTGGCAGACAAAAGGTCGCGGTGCATCTATTCGGTTCACGTGATCGTTTCATTCCGATGGCCAGGAATCAGTTTGGCTACCATCAAGTTCTTGTGGGCGATATCGAGGCTAAGTCTCGCTACGTCTACCAACTCGATGGTTTGCAGGAATATCCTGATCCCGCCTCACGGTTTCAGCCGGACGGTGTTCACGGCCCTTCCGAACTTGTCGAATTGGATGCGTTCCCATGGACCGATGCCAATTGGAAGGCACCAAGGCTTGAGGAGAGTATCTTTTACGAGCTCCACGTGGCCACTTATTCTGAAGAGGGGTCGCTCGATGGCGTGCGCGGGCATTTAGCCGAGTTGGCCGGTCTCGGAGTAACCACCATTGAGCTGATGCCGGTTGCGCAGTTTCCCGGATCGCGCAACTGGGGCTATGACGGCGTCTATCCTTTTGCAGTGCAGAATAGTTACGGGGGCCCGCTGGCGCTGCAACGATTCGTGAATGCCGCCCACGCCCTGGGACTCGCTGTCGCTCTCGATGTCGTATACAACCACCTGGGGCCGGAAGGAAACTACCTGGGCCAGTTCGGCCCTTATTTCAGCGACCGGTACAAGACGCCGTGGGGGCAAGCCATTAATTACGATGGGCCGGAGTGCGGTCCTGTTCGTCAGTATTTCATCGAAAATGCTTTGTACTGGTTTGAAAAATATCATATCGATATACTGAGGCTTGATGCGATTCACGGCATTTTTGATTTTGGCGCCTTTCACTTTCTGGCGGAACTTGAAAATCAGGTGGAGCTGGCGAGCAAGCGGCTGGGACGCGAACTGCACCTGGTCGCGGAGAGCGATCTGAACGACGCAAGAATTTTGCAGCCGGGCGAAAAGGGCGGATACGCGCTCCCCGCGCAATGGAGCGATGATTTTCATCACTCCTTGCACACGCTTCTCACGCACGAAACGAAGGGCTACTATGCCGATTTCGGCAGGGTGGGCCATTTGGCCAGCGTGCTGCGCGATGGATGGTTTTACCACGGCCAGTATTCCCGGTTTCGCCGCCGCCGGCATGGAAATTCTCCCGCCGGAATTCCCCGCTCGCATTTTGTGGTGTGCGGCCAGAATCACGATCAGGTCGGCAACCGGGCGCGCGGCGAACGCTTGAGCACGCTGGTCGGCTTCGAGGCGCAAAAGTTGGCCGCGGGCATGATCCTGCTTTCGCCCTTTGTTCCATTGCTGTTCATGGGCGAGGAATATGGGGAGACGGCGCCGTTCCAGTATTTCACGAGCCACGGAGACAAGGATTTGGTCGAGGCAGTTCGCCGCGGGCGTCGCGAGGAATTCGCCGAGTTCGGATGGAGCGGCGAAGTGCCCGATCCTCAGGATGAGACCACCTTCGCGAATTCGAGACTGCTGCACCCATTGCAAGAAACCGATCCGCATCGCACCCTGCGGCTCTTTTACCAAGAACTGATCCGATTTCGCCGGGCAAATCATATAAGTGCGGATGCGGATTTGGAAATTACGGAAAACGAGAGCCAATCGATCCTGACTGTTGCGAGGACAGCGGCAAGCGGGCATCTGCTGATGATTTTCAACTTCGGCGCAAACGAGGTTCAACTTCCTTCTGTGGTGCGCAGCCGGCACTGGACTACGGAACTACATTCGGCCGACTCCCAGTGGCTCGGACCGAGTAATCGTTTCCCGCGAACGGTGGGCCCTGCGGACAGCATTACGCTACCGGGCCAGTCGTTTGTGGTGTTCAGCCACGAAGGCAGAGGCTAGGGACATTCGCGAGCAATGCGGACAAATGTTTACCAGCTTGACCTGATTCTGGAAGCGTGCTGAATTGTTTTTGGACCCACAACAAGCCACCAGAAGACCGCCCGGCAAAAGAAATTCATTCTGCTGAGGGAAGGACTCAGCAGACGGGTAGTTACCCTTCGGTTAACACAAAGTGATAAGAATGGCCGCGTTTTGAGCGACCCAGCTCAGATCGCCGTTTTATACAGCAAACCCTGTAGAGCGAAGCAGGTCTGTAACCCTATACGATATAGAAATGGGGCGCGCCTGCGTTGGCGGTCGCTTCGACCAACCGCCTCGAGAGAATAATTGCCTTGAAGCGATCGAGGACGGGGCTTCTGCCGACTCAATTTATGCCCGGACTGCACGGGTGACGCGGTTACTGTGCAGTGTATTTCGAATCGCGCACCTTGACGGCCTAACCGGGGCGATTCTGAGTATTCACTAGTCTGAAGTGAGCGAAACGCTGAGGCCCCTCAGACACTGAGCTAAACTATGCCTGAATTTTCAATTCCAGTAGCTACTTACCGGCTTCAATTCAGCGCCGATTTCCGGCTCTCTGACGCGATCAATCTCGTTGATTATCTGGCGAAACTCGGGATCACGGATATCTACGCTTCGCCCATTTTCACGAGCCGCAAGGGGAGCACGCACGGCTACGACGTCACCGATCCGACCCAAATTGATCCGGATATCGGGACGGCAAACGAATTCGAGCAATTGCAAAACAAACTCATCGAATCTGGAATGCGGCTGGTACTGGATATCGTTCCGAACCACATGGCCGCCAGCACCGAGAATCGCTGGTGGATGGATGTTCTGGAAAACGGCAGCGAATCCGTTTTCGCGTCCTATTTCGATATTGACTGGCATCCTGCCACGCGAAATCTGGAAGGAAAAGTGCTGCTGCCCGTCCTGGGCCGCTCGTTCGGTGAAACCCTGGACCGCGGCGAATTGCGGCTCTTCTTCCAAAATGGAAAATTCTACGTTCAATATTTCGATTTGATTTTCCCGCTCAAGCCCCGATCTTATCGCAGGGTACTCAAGCACCGGTTCGACGATCTAAAAAAAATATTGCCTGAGGAATCGCCATCCTTTCAAGAGTATTCAGGCATCGTGGCGGCCTTGTCTTCGCTGTCGGAACCGGCGCGATCAACCGCGGAGGCCGAAAAAAGGGTTCGGCTGGACGCGGTTCGCGAACGGCTGCAACGGCTGATCGCTGAAAACTCGGGTATCGCCGCCTTCATCGATGAAAACATCGCTTATTTCAACGGCCGGCCGGGCGAAGCCGCCAGCCTGAGCGCCCTTGAACATTTGTTGGGCGAACAACATTTCCGGCTTGCGTACTGGCAAGATCCGAATGAGGCGATCAATTACCGCCGTTTTTTTGCCATTTCTGATCTGGTCGGGATTCGCGCAGAGGATCCACTGGTCTTTGACGCGACCCACGATCAGATTTTCCATCTCTGCGCGAAAGGAGCGATTCGAGGCCTGCGGGTCGACCACATCGATGGATTGCGGGACCCGGCAGGATATCTCAATAAGCTGCAGGAGCGATTGATCACCTCGCAGCCGCCCGGATCCGGGCCCTCTTATCTGTTGGTCGAAAAGATTCTCTCCCACAACGAATCGCTGCCGGAGGACTGGCCTGTTTCCGGAACGACTGGTTACGAGTACTTGAATGCGGCCAATGGCCTATTCGTATGCCAGCCCGGCGCGCACAACCTGGAAAAAATATATTTCGATTTTATTTCCAGGGACATGAATTTTCCCGATGTCATTTATGAGAAAAAAAAGCTGGTCATGAATACGCTGCTGCGAGTCGAAATGAGGTCGCTCGGGCGCCACCTGGCCGACCTTGCCTCCCACGACCGCTACGCCAGAGACATTTTGCGCCCAGAGTTGATGGACGCCTTGATTGAGGTAACGGCCTGCTTTCCCGTCTACCGGACTTATATTCGCAATCTGGATGCCCCCGATTCCGCGAAGCTTTTGATCGAGCGGGCCATCGATGAAGCGCGGGAACGGCGGCCGCAACTGAGCCGGACCTGTTTCGCCTTCCTGCGCGATGTGCTCACGCTTGCGAATCCTCCTCATATCCTTCCCGATCAACGCGAGGAACGTCTCGCTTTCGTGATGCGCTGGCAGCAATTCACCGGTCCGATCATAGCCAAAGGCCTCGAGGACACAGCTCTATACGTTTACTACCCGCTGCTTTCTTTGAACGAAGTGGGAGGAAATCCGGAACCGTCGAAAGTTCTGCCGCAGGAAGGCTTTGTCGAATTCATACGGGAGCGACAACGGCGATGGCCGGATTCAATGAACGCCACTTCTACCCATGACAGCAAGCTCAGTGAGGACGTCCGCGCGCGGCTGAATGTGCTGTCCGAGATCCCCGACGAGTGGGCCAAAGAAGTTGCCCAGTGGTCAAAAGAAAATGAATCGCACAAACAATCCGTCGATGGTCGCAAAGTGCCCGATGCCAATGAGGAATATTTGATTTACCAGGCCCTCGTGGGCATGTGGCCCGCCGATCGGTCCGAATTGAGTTCGATCTCGGAGCGCCTGCGGGAATATGCCATAAAAGCGATTCGGGAAGCTATGGTGCATACACGTTGGACGGAGCCCAACAGGGCCCACGAACTCGCGGTATCCACTTTCATTCAAAAGATTCTTTCCCGGCAGGACCATTCGCCATTTTTGTGCGGGGTCGCACGTTTTCTGCAAAAAGTGGCCTATGCGGGCATGATTAATGGACTCAGCCAGGCTCTGCTGAAAATCGCCTGCCCCGGGGTCCCGGATTTTTATCAGGGCTCGGAACTTTGGAACCGCCACCTGGTGGATCCCGACAACCGCCGGGCTGTCGATTTTCAGATTCGAACCGAGGCTCTGCAGGCCTTGGTGGACGGCGCGCATTTCGAGACCGCGGGGATTGCCGGCGACCTGCTGGCGCAATGGCCTGACGGGCGCGTTAAGCTTTTCATGATCTGGAAAGCGCTCGGTTGCCGGCGGCAATATCCGGAGTTGTTCAGGGAAGGAGAGTTTGCTCCCCTTGAAGTAGCCGGCGAAAGATCCCATCACGTCGTTTCTTTCTTAAGACGGCTGGGAGATGAGCAGGCAATTTTGGTGATACCAAGATGGGTTGCGAATATCCCGAATAGTGGAGATAAAACAGCAGCGGGAAAATTTTGGAAAGGAACCAATCTACAGCTGCCGCCGGAAACTCCGAACTCCTGGCGTAATGTCTTCACCGCGAAGACGACCGAGAGCAGGCCGGGCGGCGGTAAACCGTTGATCCCTGTGGGTGAATTGTTTGCGGATTTTCCGGTGGCCTTACTGGTTCCCCATGAAACTTCGACAGCCGGTGCCTAGTCCCAGCGCGTAAGAGTGCCCCGCCCAAACAAAATTTGCCTCGATCAAGACACAGAATGAATGGAAGTACGAAAGAAACAGGCAAAGAATGCGAAAGATGCAGGCCTTGTGACATACCAGTTGGCCTAGTATGAAGGAGAACAGCCTTGGAAGATAATTCTAGGGGTATGCTGAAACTAATTGCATGCTATGACGAGCAAAGGGGGGCGTTGCGCGTGCCGGAAGAGCCAGTGGACGGGCGGCGTCGTGTAGTGATCGAGTCTCTTTCGCCGCAAATCGATTGCGGGCAATTTTCCATCAAACGCGTCGTCGGAGAAACGGTTGTGGTGGAAGCGAGCGTGTTCGCGGACGGCCATGACCAGGTCGCCTGCCGGCTTTTGTATTGGCGGGAAGACGACAAAGCCGTGCAATCGTCTCCGATGATTTCACTTGGCAACGACCGCTGGCGCGGCGAGTTTTCCGTTTCGAGCGTGGGGCGATACGGTTATACGGTGGAAGGCTGGATCGATCGCTTCAAAACATGGCGAAGCGATTTGATAAAACGCATCGATGCAGGGCAGGACGTTCACGCCGATTTGCTCATCGGAGCCCAGATCATTCAAGATTTGGCCGCGCAAGCCACGGGCGCGGACGCCGATCTCTTCCGCCAGTCCATCCGCCGAATGCGTGACAACAAGTACAAGGAGTCGAGGAAGAATGCCGCGCTTGACGCGGAACTGCTCAATGCCGCGCAACGATACCCGGAGCGTCAACTCGCTACCCGATATGAGAAGCGATTGGCCGTCGTCGTGGATCGAGAAAAGGCGCGATACTCGACCTGGTACGAAGTGTTTCCCAGATCCTGCTCGCCCGGGCCCGGGCGTCATGGAACGCTGCGGGATTGCGAGGCCAGGCTTCCCTACATTGCGTCCATGGGATTCGATGTCGTTTATCTCCCGCCCATCCATCCCATCGGAAAGACATTCCGGAAGGGAAAAAACAATTCAGTTTCGGCGCTGACCGAGGATGTCGGCAGTCCCTGGGCCATCGGTTCGGAAGAGGGCGGTCATACCGCCATTCATCCGCATTTGGGAACGCTGGAGGATTTCAAGAAATTCATTTCCAGCGCCAAACAGCACGGATTGGAAGTCGCTCTCGACATCGCATTTCAATGCACTCCCGACCACCCTTACGTCCAGCGGCATCGGGAGTGGTTCCGGACGCGCCCGGACGGCACCATACAATACGCCGAGAATCCGCCGAAGCTGTATCAGGATATTTTTCCGCTCGATTTTGAATCAACCGATTGGCAAGCGCTCTGGACTGAATTAAGAGATGTGGTTCTTTTTTGGGTGAAACAGGGAGTGCGCATTTTTCGCGTGGATAATCCGCACACGAAACCATTTTCGTTTTGGGAATGGTTCATCAGAGACATCCGGGAGAAGGATCCGCAGGTGCTCTTTCTCGCGGAGGCGTTCACGCGGCCTCAAGTGATGTATCGCCTGGCGAAAGTTGGTTTTTCACAGTCTTACACTTACTTCGCCTGGCGCAACACCAAACAGGAATTGACCGACTATTTCAACGAACTTACGCACTCCGAATTACGGGAGTATTTCCGGCCGAACCTGTGGCCGAATACTCCGGACATTTTGCCGGAATTTTTGCAGGTCGGCGGGCGCCCGGCATTCATGATCCGGGTTATTCTGGCGGCGACGCTCGGGGCCAGCTACGGGATCTATGGTCCGGCCTACGAATTATGCGAAAACGCTCCCTACCAGCCGGGAAGCGAAGAATATTTGAATTCCGAGAAGTACGAACTCAAGCATCGCGATCTGGACGCGCCCTGGAGCTTGAAGAATCTGATTTCGCGGATCAATCGAATTCGCAAAGAAAATCCCGCGTTGCAGAGCGACAACAATCTGCGCTTCCACGGGACCGATAACCCGTCGTTGATTTGTTACAGCAAAGCGACGGCTGATCTTTCCAACATCGTCATCGTCATTGTGAATCTCGATTCGTTTCACGCCCAGGCGGGCTGGGTTGATCTCGACCTTCAATCCCTCGGCCTCGATGCAACTCATGCCTTTGAGGTTCACGATTTGCTCGGCGAAGGTCGCTACCTGTGGCAAGGAGCGCGAAACTATATAGAATTGGTGCCGGAAAGCCTCCCAGCACACATCCTGCATGTGCGCCGATGGGTGCGTACGGAAACGGATTTTGATTACTACCTTTAGATAAGCCGAAGCAGCCCAGTCACGGGAGTGCATTTGGAAAGGAGGTAAAATGTTGCAATCAAGCTTGAGTGAATTCGATTTGTACCTCCTCGCGGAAGGGACCCATACACGCGCGTACGAGAAACTGGGCGCACACCTGAGCGAGAGAAATGGCCATCGCGGCGTGCAATTTGCCGTCTGGGCGCCGAACGCCGAACGTGTTTCAATTATCGGGGACTTCAATCATTGGAATACTTCCACGAACATCATGCGCCCCAGTTCGGCCGGTGTCTGGGAGGGTTTCATTCCGGATATTTGGCCGGGTGCCGCCTACAAATATCATGTGGTATCCCGCGATCGGCGTTATGAAGTGGATAAAGCCGACCCCTATGGTTTCGCGGCCGAAATTCGGCCTCGTACCGCTTCCCGCGTGTGGAATCTGGAAGATTATATCTGGCATGATCGTTCCTGGATGGAAGGCCGGGCAAAACATAATTCCCTCAATTCTGCAATTTCCATTTACGAAGTCCATTTAGGCTCCTGGAGGCGAGTTCCGGAGGAGGCCAACCGGTGGCTCACCTACCGCGAGATGGCTCCTCTGCTGGCCGATTACGTCCACGACGCCGGTTTTACGCACGTCGAGTTTCTCCCCATCATGGAACATCCATTCGATGGTTCGTGGGGATACCAGATCATCGGCTACTTCGCTCCGACCAGCAGGTTTGGCACGCCGTCCGATTTCATGTACCTCATCGACTATCTTCATCAGCAGGGCATCGGCGTCATCCTGGACTGGGTTCCCGCGCATTTTCCGAAGGATGAAGCGGGACTCGGTTATTTCGATGGGTCTCACCTCTACGAGCACGCCGATCCCAGGCAGGCGGAACAACCGGACTGGAACACTTTCGTTTTCAATTACGGCCGCAATGAGGTGCAAAATTTTCTGATCAACAATGCTTTGTTCTGGTTCGACAAGTACCATATCGACGGCCTGCGCGTCGATGCGGTGGCCTCGATGCTGTATCTCGACTACGGCAAGCGCGAAGGCGAATGGATCCCGAATCGTTTTGGCGGCAAGGAAAATTTAGAAGCAGTTCATTGTTTGAGGACGGTCAACGAACGCGTCTACGAAGCCTTTCCGGACGTGATGATGATCGCGGAAGAATCGACAGCCTGGCCGCAAGTATCGAGGCCAACCTACCTCGGTGGCCTCGGATTTGGCCTCAAGTGGAACATGGGCTGGATGCATGACATGCTGGAGTACATGTCGCAGGATCCGATCATCCGCAGTTATCATCACAACCAGATTACCTTCAGCCTGGTCTACGCGTTTACCGAAAATTTTGTCCTGCCTTTCTCGCATGATGAGGTTGTTTACGGTAAGGGCTCCATGCTGCGGAAGATGCCCGGCGACGAATGGCAGAAATTCGCGAACCTGCGGCTTCTCTACGGCTACATGTTTGGCCATCCCGGGAAGAAGCTTCTATTCATGGGAGATGAATTCGGACAATGGTCGGAGTGGAATCATGAAGCCAGCCTCGAATGGCATCTGCTGAAAAATCCGCTGCACGCGGGAATGCAGCGCTGGGTGAGGGATCTCAACACTCTTTACCGCGGCCAGTCTTCGCTGCACGAATTTGACTCGAATACCGCCGGATTCGAGTGGGTCGATTGCAAGGACTCGCAACGAAGCATCATCAGCTTCCTCCGCCGCGGGCAAGGCGCGGACGATCAAATCCTTTTCGTGTGTAATTTCACTCCGGTCGTTAGAGAGAACTACCGCGTAGGCGTTCCGCTGGAGGGCGCCTGGAGAGAAGTTCTGAACAGCGACGCTCCCTTGTATGGCGGAAGCGGGCAGGGAAATTTCGGCGGGCTGTCGACTATTCCGCTCCCAATGCATGGCCGGCCTTACACCTTAAACATGAGGCTTCCTCCCCTTGGAGTTGTCGCGTTCCAGCCGGAATCTCACGGCGCCAGGTAAAGCGCGAAGAAAGGAATCATGGCAAAACGGCCCGGCAGCGCGGTAGACCCCCTGTGGTATCAAAACGCGATCATTTATGAACTCCATGTCCGCGCGTTCAAGGACAGCAATGCGGACGGCATCGGCGATTTTCCCGGATTGCTTCAGAAATTGGACTATCTGCAGGATCTGGGCGTCACTTGCCTGTGGCTGCTGCCTTTTTTTCCTTCGCCGCTCAAAGATGACGGCTACGATATTTCCGACTACCTGAATGTCCATCCGATGTATGGCACCATCGAGGATTTTCGAACCTTCCTGGACGCCGCTCACGACCGCGACTTACAGGTCATGATCGAGCTGGTGGTGAATCACACTTCCGATCAACACCCATGGTTCCAGGCGGCCCGTCAAGCTCCTCCCAATTCGCCGGAACGCGACTTTTACGTGTGGAGCGACAACGACAAGAAATATAAAGAGGCCCGGATCATCTTCACCGACACCGAACGATCCAACTGGACCTGGGACCCGATCGCCAAGCAATACTACTGGCATCGTTTTTTTTCCCACCAACCGGATTTGAATTTTGACAATCCCAGAGTCGTCGAAGAAATCGTCAAGGTTATGCGTTATTGGCTGGATATGGGCGTCGATGCGCTGCGTGTGGACGCCATCCCATACCTGGTCGAGCGCGATGGCACCAGTTGCGAGAATCTTCCGGAAACGCATGCGGTCGTGAAAAAACTTCGGCAGGAAATCGACGCCGGATATTCCAATCGAATGATTCTGGCGGAAGCAAATCAATGGCCAACCGACGTGCGTCCGTATTTCGGCAATGGCGACGAATGCCACATGGCATTTCATTTTCCGCTGATGCCGCGCATCTATATGGCCCTGCGCCAGGAGGACCGCCTGCCCATTACCGACATCGTCGCGCAGACTCCGGCCATTCCTGATTCGTGCCAGTGGGGCTTGTTCCTGAGGAACCACGATGAACTGACGCTGGAGATGGTAACCGATGATGAGCGGGACTACATGTATCTCGCCTATAGCGCGGACCCGCGGATGCGCATCAATCTGGGCATCCGCAGGCGCCTGGCGCCGCTGGTGGACAACAATCGCCGGCGAATCGAGTTGCTGAACAGCCTGCTGCTTTCCTTTCCAGGAACTCCGGTCCTGTATTATGGGGACGAAATCGGAATGGGAGATAACATTTATCTCGGAGACCGCAACAGCGTTCGGACTCCCATGCAGTGGAATGCCGATCGCAACGCCGGCTTCTCCACGGCCACGCCCGCCCGGTTGTACAGCCCGGTCATCATGGATCCGGTCTGGGGTTACGAAGCGATCAACGTCGAAGCCCAGCAGAGTGACACCTCTTCGCTCTTTCACTGGATGCGAAACATGATCGCCTTGCGCAAACTTTTCCGTGTGTTCGGGCGCGGCACGATTGAGTTTCTTAATCCGGCCAACCGGAAAGTTCTCGCGTACCTTCGGGGTTATGAAGGTGAGCAGGTCCTGTGCGTCGCCAATCTCTCTCGTTTCGCTCAGCCGGTGGATTTGGACCTTTCAAAACTCGAGGGCCTAATTCCGGTGGAGATGCTCGGATACGTGGAATTTCCCGCCGTGGATCGTCAGCCCTACCGGCTTACATTAGCTCCATATAGTTTCCTCTGGCTGGAGCTTCAGCGGAAGGCCGAACCCGCGGAAGCCACTGATTCTTTTGCCGAACATGCGCCATTCGACGTGGCCGCCGGCTGGAAGAGTCTCCTCGAAGGCCCGAGCCGTGCTCGCCTGGAAACCGTCGATCTCCCGGAGTATTTGCCGAAGCAGCGTTGGTATGCGGGAAAGTCCCGCAACATCGAGATGACTAAGATGGTGGATTCGGTCGATTTGCAGGCGTCGCATTCGGCATTGGCATTGGTTGAAGTCCAGTTCGATGGCGGATTGTCGGACACTTATCAGTTGCCGCTGGCCATGACGTTTGGAGAAGCTGGAGATGAACTGCGGCGGGTTGCCCCCAACGCAACGATTGCCGCCATCATGTCGAAGGGCACAGGCGGGCTGTTGCACGACGGAGTTTTTGACGACAAGGTCTGCGAGATGTTGTTCTCGCTGGTCGAGAATGCCCGCAGACTTGAAGCGCACAACGGACAGATCCAGGGCGTGCGTGGCAAGGCTTTTCAGGAAATTTTAGGAACCTCGGAGGCGCCGCTGCAGGTGCGGCGCGGCTCGGCGGAGCAAAGCAATACATCGATTCTCTTTGGCGACCGGTTCATCCTCAAGCTGTTCCGCCGCCTGGAAGCCGGTATGAATCCGGATTGTGAGATCGGCCGGTACCTGACCGAGAAAACAAACTTCAATGGCATAGCACCGTTTGCCGGTTTGGTCGAATATGTGCCTGCTGTGGGCGCTGAAACGACAGTGCTCGCGATGCTGCAAGGTCTGGTGGCGAACGAAGGCGACGGCTGGAAATGGACCGTCGAGGAGCTCGACCGCTACTATGAGGCATGCTCTGCGGGAACGTTTTCGGAAAGCGTAGGCGGAGAACTTGGCGATCCGCTTGATCTTTCCGAACATCCGCCTTCCGAACTCGCGCGCGACCGCGTGGGTATTTATCTCGAATCCGCCGCAATGCTGGGGCGCCGCACCGCTGAGTTGCATCTGGCATTGGCTTCCCCGACGGACAATCCGGCATTCGTGCCCGAACCATTGACGCCCGATGATCTCCAGCCTCAGCTTGCAGATGCGCGCCGGCATGCCGCGGGTGTGTTCGACGTGCTAAAGGATCATCTTTCCCAATTGCCTGATGATGTAGTGGAGATAGCAGCTTCGGTCTTGAGCCGGCGTCGCAGGATTCTGGAATATTTGGGGAACGTGAAATTCGATGACCTTCGAGCGCAGCGAATCCGAATTCACGGAGACTATCACCTTGGACAAGTGCTCCGCGTAAAAACCGATTTCGTGATTCTGGATTTTGAAGGCGAGCCCGCCCGATCCTTGGAGTACCGGCGCTCCAAGCAATCTCCGGTCAAGGATGTTGCCGGTATGTTGCGGTCCTTCAGTTACGCTGCCTACGGGACTCTGATTAATTACACGGCTCGGCATCCTGAAGATTTTGCTCGTCTCGAACCCTGGGCACAGCTCTGGGAGCGGTTCGTGGCCGCGGAATTCCTGCGCGCCTACCGGGACGCCGCGCACGGCGCGCCCTTTCTCCCGGCGAGCAGGACCGACTTTCGGAAATTGCTCGATGTCTTTCTGCTGGATAAGGCGCTCTATGAAATACTCTATGAATTGAACAGCCGGCCCGGATGGGTGCGTATCCCGTTGTTGGGGATGACCTCGCTGGCGATATGAATTGTTCCAGACTCTGTTACATTGACGGCGCAAAAAAGGAAGCAGGCTGAAACGGTAGAGGACTGAACATTGGAAGTGGACTCCATCCCGCAACAATCGCAGGAAAAGACCGCGCAAATCGATAGCGCCGATCTGGTGGTGGGCGTTCTCGCCGATCTCGGCAAGGACGGCCTGATGAATCTGTGCGAAGGGCTTCGTGCTCTGCCCGGATCCCCGCGAATCCTGATTCTGCGACGCGACGCCGCCGGCGGCACGGCTGCGGCAAACTCACCAAGCACTCAGGAGGATACTTCGCTTTCCTTGCTGCCCTGGTCTGCCATGGGCCCGGACCCCCTGGGTGCGCCTCTGCAAAGTATTTCCATTGCCTGTCAATCGCTTTTCGCGGTGACCGAAAAACTGGGAGCTCGAGGGTGCTGCTTCGTGGCCTCCGAGATGGAAAGCGTAAAACCGCAATGGGTTTGCCAAATGCTGAGCCCGCTGCTCGAATCGGAATTCGATTTGGTCGCGCCCTACTACACCCCGCGAATGTTTCAGGGCTTGCTGAACAGCAGCATTGTCTATCCGCTCACGCGATGCCTGTATGGAAAAAGAATTCACAACCCATTCGGGCCGGACGTGGGTGTTTCGAGAAAACTGGCGCAGAAAATACTGGGCACGAATCGGAATGCTAATGCCGCCTCGAATCAGACGCATCCTCTGGCATCGCTTGCGCCGGTGGCCGCCTGCGAAAACTTGCAAATCTGCCAGGTGTATTTGGGAGCGCGCCTCTATCCGCCCGCGGATTGGGCAAACATGAGTTCTCTCTTAGCCCAGGTCATGGGGCCCATTTTTCTTGAAATGGAACGAAGCGCAGTGTGCTGGCAAAGAATGCGCGGCTCGATTCCCGTGCCGGTGCGCGGCGAACGTCAGCCTCAATCGCAAGAAATGGGAACTCTGGATCTGAACCGCATGGTGGAAACATTCCGGCTGGGAGTTCGCGACCTTCAAGAGATATGGAGTCTGGTTCTCCCGCCCGCGACATTGTTGGAACTGAGGAAGCTGTCCCGCTCCGCGCCGGAGCAGGTCAACATGCCCGACGAATTGTGGGCGCGAATCGTTTATGACTTCGCGCTGGCGCACCGCTTGCGAACGATCAACCGCGATCACTTGCTCCGGTCGATGACTCCCCTGTACCTGGCATGGGTCGTCTCCTATGCGCGGGGATTGGAAAATTCCGGAGCGGCGAGTGTCGAGCAACGAATCGAACGCCTGTCTCTCGCGTACGAAGCGGCCAAGCCATACCTGATAGCTCGCTGGCGATGGCCTGACCGGTTCAATCCGTAGCGATTTAGAACGGAGGTACTGTATGTGGGACCAAGTGAAGCAAGCATTGGATCAGTCGACGACGAAATTCCTTACCGGGCTTGCGCACCAGCTGCCGGGAATGGTGGCGCTCATCGTGGCGCTGCTGATTTCATTCGTATTGGCCTGGGTGCTGGCAATCGTGGTGCGGCGGTTGCTTGCCAGCATACATTTCGACGAACGGCTGAACCGTTGGGGCTTCGCCTCTCTCCGAGAGTGGTCGCCGATGAACAGCCCGACGCGTTTAGTTTCGCGAACCACAGCGTGCGTGGTTATCCTCGCGGGATTCCTGATTGGGATCGCCGCATTCGATGCGGAGTCCACATCTCTTCTGGTTCGCAGCGTCTTCGCCTATATCCCCAACATTGTGGGGGCCATGCTGGTTTTGCTGATCGGCAGCATTATCGCCAGCTTTCTGGCCAGAAGCGTATTGATCGGGGCCGTGAACTTGAATCTCCAGTATGCGCGATTGTTGAGCCTGGGAGTGAAATGGCTGGTGATTGTCCTGGCGGTCGCCATGGCTCTGGAGCATCTGAAAATCGCTCCGGGCATTGTCGATCTCGCCTTCGGCATTCTCTTTGGGGGAATTGTCCTTACACTGGTGCTTGCGGTTGCTCTCAATTCCAAGGAACTGGTCAACAAATCACTCGAGCGGGATGCCAAGGAACCCTCCGGCGAAAATATTGAAGAACCATTCCGTCACGTGTAGTTCGGCGATAAAGCCGCTGCGGAAAGAAGTAATTTAATGTCATCCCGAGCGGAGCGACGAATCTGTTTTTTCGCCAATCCCAGGAAAAAGGCAGATTCCTCGTGCAAACTGCGCCCTCGGAATGACACTTTTGGAATTTTTCAGCAACCTATAAAGCCGTGATGATGGGGCAGCCCGAGAGCTTCGGAATCAACTTCGTTTGCGGGTTCGCGCCTCAATTGAGCTTCAGTCCGCGAGTCGTGAAAACCTTGAGGCAAACCAGACTACCCTCCTGTCCGGCAGGAGCGGTTTAACGTATGAAGGCTAGCGGAGCCTGAAGGATGCTGGTCAGGAGCCGCTGGCAGCGCGGGCGGCTTGCTGGCTGGCCATTTGTTCCTTCATCTTCTGCTGCATTTCCTTGGGTGAAGGCTCTGCGATATGGGTGGCGACCATCCAATTATAACCTTCGGGGTCGGCAACCGTTCCGCACCGGTCACCCCAAAACATATCCATCACCGGTCCTTTGGATGTGGCGCCCAGCTTTAAGGCCTTGGCAACCACCTTATCCGCGTTGTCGGTCAGCAGGTACAAACTCGTCGGCGAGGCGCCGATTGTTTTCGCGCTGCGCGAACCCATCTGCGGCATTTCCGGCCCCAACATCAAGGTCGTGCCGCGCAGCGTCAGTTCGGCATGGATGGCCTTGCCGTCCGGGCCATTCATGATCGCCCGTTTGGCAAAGCCGAATGCCTTTTGATAAAAGGCCGCCGCGGCCTTCACGTCGGTCACCGTTAGAATCGCTGTTACCGAACCGTAGACTTTTTTATTGAGTGGATCGATTTTTTTGGGCATGACTCCCCTTTCATGAGGCGCGCATTCGGGCTGAGTTTCGGTAGAGATCGTTCGTAATGCAGCGGTCGAAGAAAGGCCTGGCCGCCAGGGACGAAGAATACTTCAATGGGAAACGCCCGGTCAACTTGCGAGTCCAAAGCACTCCTCGTCTTCACCGGCATGGACCTGCAATGATTCCGTACAGTGGCTGCAATCGGCACTGCACAATTCGTGCGCAGTAGAAGGATGGTTGAGAAACAATCGATGTAAGTCTTTGACAATCAGACAAGGATTGGTGGACGTGAGCGGGTTCGAACCGCCGACCCCCTGCTTGCAAAGCAGGTGCTCTCCCAGCTGAGCTACACGCCCACCGCGGCATGTAGCAACGATTCTAAAGCATCTGATGCCATTCGAGAACATCGAAACACGATTACTTGTTCATTTGGAATGGACCTTGAAGCGTCTTCAGCGAGTGTGCGTTTTCACGATGAATTCGAGTCGAGCGCTCCTTACCGGAGAGCTGAGGAATGTTGAATTCCACGTCGTAACCCAAACGTATCAACCTCGTCAGCCGGTGTGATCCACAAATTGGGTAAAATTGGAAAAACGGGTCTAGTACATCCCGCCGCCGTGGCCCGCGCCCACCGCGGCCATTTTTTCCTCGCCATTAAACTCGGCGATCAAAGCCTCGGTTGTCAGCATAAGTGCGGCGATGGATGCGGCATTCTGGAGTGCAAGCCGTGTGACCTTGGCCGGGTCAATGACTCCGGCCTTGAGCATATCGCCGTACTCGCCGGTCTCGGCGTTGAAGCCAAAGTTCTCGTCCTTCGATTGGCGCACGCGTCCTACCACGATTGCGCCTTCGAATCCGGCGTTCAGAGCAATCTGTCGCAGGGGCTCTTCGAGGGCGCGCTTTACGATGTTCACGCCCGTGGCTTCGTCTTCTTCGAGTTTTAACCGCTCCAGTGCTGGAATGCAGCGCAGAAGCGCCACGCCGCCGCCCGGGACGATACCTTCCTCGACCGCGGCACGAGTAGCGTGCATGGCGTCCTCGACGCGAGCCTTTTTCTCCTTCAGCTCGGTCTCGGTCGCCGCGCCCACCTTGATCACCGCCACGCCGCCAACCAGCTTGGCCAGGCGCTCCTGAATCTTTTCCCGGTCATAGTCCGAAGTAGTTTCCTCAACCTGCGCGCGAAGATTCCTGATGCGAGCTTCGATTTCGCTGTTTTTGCCCGCACCCTCGATGATCGTGGTGTTGTCCTTGTCCACGTTTATCTTTTTCGCGTGGCCCAGATCTTCGATCTTAATGTTTTCGAGCTTGATGCCCAGGTCCTCGGTGATGGCCTTGCCGCCGGTCAGAATGGCGATATCTTCGAGCATGGCCTTGCGGCGGTCACCGAAGCCGGGAGCTTTTACGGCAACGCATTTCAGAGTCCCCCGCAGCTTGTTCACAACCAAGGTTGCCAGCGCCTCGCCCTCCACGTCCTCGGCGATGATCAACAGGGGCTGCCCTATTTTGGCGACCAACTCGAGCACGGGAAGCAACTCGTTCATCGAGGAAATCTTCTTCTCGCAGATCAGGATGTGGACGTCTTCGAATTCGCAGTGCATCCGTTCGGGGTCGGTCACAAAGTAGGGGGAGAGGTAGCCGCGATCGAATTGCATGCCTTCGACCACCTCGAGCGTTGTCTGCATGGTCTTTGATTCCTCGACGGTGATGACGCCGTCCTTGCCCACCTTCTGCATGGCTTCGGCGATGAGGTCGCCGACCTGCTTGTCGGTATTGGCGCTGATGGTGCCGATTTGCGCGATCATGTCGCCCTTGACCTCGCGGGAAATTTTCTCGATCTCTTCTACGGCGGCTTCCACAGCCTTCTCGATACCGCGCTTCAGCGACATCGGACTTGCGCCCGCGGCAACGGTCCGCACACCCTCGCGGAAGATCGCCTGGGCCAGAACGGTCGCGGTGGTGGTGCCGTCACCGGCGACGTCGGAGGTTTGCGAGGCCACTTCGCGCACCATCTGGGCGCCCATGTTTTCGAGCGGGTCCTGCAGATCGATTTCTTTCGCCACCGTTACGCCGTCTTTGGTGATGATTGGCGCACCGAACTTCTTCCCGATAACGGCGTTGCGGCCCCTTGGGCCGAGTGTGATTTTCACCGCGTCCGCCAGAATATTCACTCCGCGCAGAATTGCTTGACGCGAATCTTCCCCTGTTACAATTTGCTTTGCCATTGAATTTCACCCTCCTGGGTGATCGTGAAAAACGTAATTCTTGCGGGCTGCATATCCCGGCCGGACGATAACTACTTCCTGCCGGATGCCGCTTTTGCCATTCCGCTGAGCTTCGCCAGAATATCTTCCTCCCGAAGGATCAAATACTCCTGGCCCTCCAGGCTGATGTCGTTTCCGGTGTATTTGCCGAACAGTATCCGGTCGCCCGCCTTCACATCCAGCGGGATACGCTTGCCCTTCTCGATCTTGCCCGCCCCAACAGCAATCACTTCGCCCTCTTGGGGCTTTTCTTTCGCTGTGTCGGGGATAATGATGCCGCCCTTGGCGGTCTCTTTTTCTTCGAGACGTCTGACTAGAACGCGATCGTGCAGTGGCGCGATTTGAACTGACATTTCCAAACCTCCTTGAAAATCGTCATAAAGATTCCGGGAACAATCTCGTTCTTGCCTTCCTCCAAGTTCAAGGACGAAGCGCCTTAATGTTTTTTTGCCGCTCTACCTCCAGGTCAACGGCAACCTGTTTTACGCGCGCGGCTTCTATCTGCGGCGCTTCCTGCAGTTCCAGTTTTGTGGATTCGGCGATGGCGGCCGCGGCTTGAGCATCCATTTGTTTGGCAAACATAACAACCGCGAAGGTGTCCGGGATGTCGGACCGGAAGAGGTTCAATGAATATTGCGGGTCTTCCCAGCGCGCAATCACCTTTTCCGTGGCCCGGTATGCGTCATTGGTCGGGAAATTCACCTCGGCAGCCGGCCGGGTAGCCGTTCCGTACCTGGCGGAGAGGATTTGGATCATGTCCTCGTTGGTGAGTCCCTTTACGGCATCACTGTCATAGGTCACGAGCATTCGATAGAGTTCGCCATTGTAAAAAGAGAAAACGACCTTCTGGACGGGTTCCGCCGGGCGGTGGGAGTCAAATGGCAGCGGCGGATACCATGCGAGTTCCTGAATTAACGCCGACTGTTGGTGAATTACGGTTACGGCGACCGGCTTTTCCTCCGTCAGCTTTGAAACGCTGGCCGCGCTCATCCCGAACGAAAAGTTCCGGTATTTCGAAAGATCCTGTGCGTGAATCCAGGAAGCGCAAAGCAGAATCATGACCAATGCAATTGTTAAACGACTTATTGTTTTCATACGAGTATCTCCTTCTCCAGATTTTCAGGCGGCAAAAAATTGCGCGCCATTCCAAGGCTGAACCGTCTCGTCCCCGACTAGACGGTTGCTTTCCTGTACGTTCCGCAAATGGAAAGACACGCTGGTGTACGGCATTCCCAGGAAAGTCTTGGGCGACACGCGCGTGATCTCGAAGGAATTGGTTTTCTCGAGCTTCAGGAGAGCCTGGATTTGCTTAATCGCTTTGCGGATCGTATTCTCTCCTTCACGACCGTATGCCGTGACCCTGCTTTCTCCCGCGAAGTAGAAGAAGTGCCACCCCGCGTCATGAATTTTCCTGTCCAACGCATACCCGTCAAGACCTTGGACCGATCTCCAGCCGGGAGAGTAGGATTCACTCTCGCACCGGAAACCTCCTGGGAAAACCGTGCCATCCCTGAATAAGACCGTCCCCGCGTGAATTGTTTCCAGCATAGGAATCTCCCGGCAAATCCCTGTATTCGTCGAAGCAGGACCCCGTCGAAAAGACTCCGAGGTCCCGCCCCAACATTGCGTTTGGAAAAACGCCCGACGACAATCGTGGCTACTTGTTTGACGCTTTCGCGGATTCGTTGTGCGGCGCGCTCTTCTGCAGTACGCGGACGAGGTGCTGTCCGGATTGTGGAATTGAGGCTTTTCCGCCAAGCACGATTTCCCTGGCTGTGATCTTGCGGCCATAGACATCGGCGCTGGCGTCGTTATCGGGACGCAGCGAGGAACCTTCAAGGGAGATGCCGGCAAACAGGCCGCGGGAGCGTGAGTAGCTCAGAATTTCGGCCCGCAGGTAAGCATCGGTATCCGCGGAAGCGTCGCGGCCCTTGGGGCCGGCCGCGGCGGAAATATCGGCGCCGAGTTTAACTTTGCTGTCGAGAATGGAGGACGCACCCCTCTCGTTCATGACCAGGAGCACAAGATCCGTCGCTTCGCCGCCCAGTTGAAATCCAACGCTGGCTCCTTCGAGTGCGTACATTGCGGGTGCGCCCCAGGGGCCGTTGAAATGTTGACCCGTCCGGCAAACCATCGCTCCTCGGCCGTAGCTTCCGCCGATCACGAATGCCGCCTTTAGAACGGATGGAAAAACCACAATGCATTCCGCTTTTTCGAGCAGTTCCTGCGGGATGTTGTCGGGCACATCCATCACTTCCTGCATGACGGTTCCGGAATTTTCCAGACGTTCCTGTTCCTTATTCGCACCGAATGCCGAGCTTGCAACAAACAATATGCAGACACCAAGAGTCAATTGACGAAACATCGCGATCCTCCACTATCTTCTTCCTAGTTGATAAACTTCGATTTGTAAAAGACCTTACCCGAGGCGTTTTTGATAAAACTCCCGGCTGGGCAACAGGCACTCAAAATTCTTTTCTCAGGCAACCTTCCCCCGCTGTGCTACGCCTTCTGTCTCGCGCCGATGGCGAGCAGCGCAACCGCGCCCAATAAAGCCACTCCGCCGACAATCGGCGGAAGTGGGACGCGCTCGGTATCGTCTCTTGTGGCGTGAATCGGGCCCACATCAAAAACTTTTTCCCGGCGTGTATAGCTGAATCCCTGGTAAACCAGGGCAAGAATTCCCACAACCGCAAGCAGAATTCCCAACACGGTGATGGATTTCATTTGTTCGGCTCCCTACTCAAGCGATCGACCTTCGGCCCTGGATGACTGCGGCTTCCCCTACTACGATCCTAGACGATGCGAACTTTCCCGTCTGTTCACAAGTGCACAGTGCCGTCTCCGTTGTGAATTCCAGGCCGGTCTCAAGGCTTTGCGTAAGCAGCGATCAGGCGGCGCGAAAACTCAATCATATTTCGCGACGCAGGCCCGGCCCAGATCGCCAACTGCACGCTTGCGGACCAGGCAAGGAGCCCGCCCAGCCCTGCCAGTGCCAATAAAAAGAAGGCCACGCTAAACATCGTCAAGGCAGCCATAAGTTCGCGGACGTAGTAGGAGTACAGGCCAAGCCCCACGATCGTCACGATCAGTCCACACGAGTAGTCTCTAATTTTAATTTCACGCAATGAGTCCCCTTGTTTTGCTCGACTTCTGTCTGGGACTTTGCCCAAACGTGCGGAGCGCCCGATCCCAGGCCCCGTCCGTGGCGCTCCGGACGAGGCCCCATGCCCCTCATGTTGCATTCCGTGCCGGTGGAATGCCTTGCCTAGTCGTGGTCGGGGTGAGAGTGGCGCCAATTCCAGTAATTAGATTGCTCTCTCTTGCTGGATTTCGAGAACTCGTGGTTTTTCTTGTGATTGTTGCTTAAGTATAGGCCCCAGGATCTGTTCTCATGATCATCCCAGTTGTGGTAATCCTTGTGGTGGGAATCATAGACGCGCACCTGAACGCCGTCGTCATTCGGTCCCGGGGCGGCCATGATTGCCACCGGTGCTGCAAGGGCAGCAGCCAATAAGAGCGAACTGATGTAACGATGTGTAAAGCCCATGTGAAAATCCTCCTGGTGAACTCCGCGATTTCAGTGTTGGAACGGTGAGAAGCGAAGGTGAACTTCTTAATCCTGCCTTCAGGAATGGCCCTTGTCTTCCCTATCTATCCGTTTGTAAAACCATGATGAGTGTCGGGAACTATGGTGTCTGTGCTCTTTTGCACGTATTCCCATTATTGTGATCTTTCATGCGATGAGCTGAGGAACGAAATAATGGCGCCAAGCTTGTGTCCCGCGCCGATATGGGAGAGGGTGTGCCCTGCGGAGGGTGTTCCCGGCCGGTACTGGATCAGTCAAGGGACAGGTTGCACCTGCAACCTGTCCCCCGATTGAGCGAAATCAACTACGCCGAAGTTAGACGAATATGCGAGAACTGGTTCCGGTTCTCAGGCGTCTCTCCCCGTCGGAATCCCCAATTTACGGACGAGGGGCCAGCGGCAAGTTTTCCATCGCGGCTGGACCGGCCCCGACTGAATTTCCGATCACCTCTCCGGATACGATGAGTTCGACACGGCGATTCTGCTGCCGTCCCGCCGCCGTATCGTTTGAAGCCACTGGTTGCGACTTGCCAAATCCGTGCGCCGTCATGGACGCCGCCGGGATGCCTTCCGTCGCCAGGTAGTCTCGCACCGAGCCGGCACGGTTTTCTGAGAGTTGCTGATTGTAAGCGTCGCCGCCTACGCTATCGGTGTTGCCCTCGATGGAAAGCGCCAGCGTGGGATAGGCGAGCACGATGCCGGAAATCTTGGCTAACTTTTCGCGCGCGGCCGGGCGAAGCGTGAATTTGGCCGAATCGAAAAGGACGTCGGACATGTTGACGACGAGGCCTCGAGCGGTGTCTCGAGTCTCCAGGATGGCGTTGAATTGCACCAGCAGGCGGGCGCGAAGTTCTTCACGGTCGCGCACGGCTTGCTGAAGCTGTTGATCCGAGTTCGCGGCGGCGAGGCGGCTTCTTGCCGATTCGTTCTCCGCGTCTCTTTGGTGCTCTTGGGCATTCGCAGTGGCTTGATTGGCGTCAGCAGCGGCGAGGCGGTTCCTTGCCGATTCCGACTCCGCGTCCCTTTGGTGCTCTTGGGCATCCGCGGTGGCTTGATTGGCGTTCGCAGCGGAAGCGCGATTCCGTTCGGAATCCGCTTGCGCGTCCATTTTCTGTTGCTGTGCGGCGGCGCTGTCCCGTTCGGCTTGCTCTTGGCCGGCTACGGCGCTGCGAGCGGAATTCTCAGCATCGCGAGTCCTGCCTTCCGCATTGCGAGCGGAATCCTGGGCATCGCGAGTCATACCTTCGGCGTTTTGCCGCGCGCGAACTGCATCGGCGGTGTCTGCCTCGGCGCTTCGCTGTCCAGCATTGGCTGAAGCCACGCGATTGGCATCCGCGGTGCGTCTTTCTTCCGCGCGGATTTCGTCGATGCGTTTCACGGAGATCTCGCGGGCATCTTCCGCTGTCTGCACAACGAGACGAGAAGTGGAACTTAGCTTCTTCCTGTCGGCGCCACGGCGAACGGCCATGTCATCCGCCTCCTTCATCTGGGCGGCAGCATTGGCATAGCTGGAAGTCGCATAGCTCTCGGCTCCCGCCGATTGAGCGATGCGCAGAGCGTTGCGCGCCTCGAAAAACTCGAGCGGCAGCCTGGCATTCAAAACTACAGGATCGAACTTATAGCCCGTAGGAATGTATCCGCCGCGATCGATCAGCTCAAATTTCGCATCCACTACTTCCGTGGTGCCGACGGTATCCGGGCGAATTGCATTTTCCATCACCACCACGTTGCTGGGACGCCGAACCGCATAATAAGGTTCCGCGGTCACGATCATGGCGAACGCTTGAAGGTCCGTCGTGACGTCGAGTTTGCTTCGATCGTTGCCGCCGATCAAAACTTCACCCAGGTTCACGGGGCGGCCTTCGGGTGAAATCGCCCACATGACGTAGGTCAGATATTCGCCTCCAAATGTCGTGGGTTTCTGCATATTCCAAAACTCAACCTTGATTTCCATGGCTCCGCGATGGCTGTCTACTTTGGCTTCGCCCCTAGCGCTGGTCATTAAATCGGTGCCTTCGAAATCGATCTTGGTCGACCCGCTGCGGTGCGCATACTTCACGGCCTTCACCGTACGGTCCACCAAAATCTCCTGATACATAGACGTCCGATCCGCTCGCCTAGCCGCGGCTGGGGAGGCTTGCGGAACGCCTCCCGAGCGGCTGGATGGAGCCAGAATGGCAACCGAGGCGAACAATGCGCCACAAACAAAACTTCGCGTGCGTAAATTCTTGGTCATAAGAAATCTCCTGTAACGAAAAGCCCTGCCGTGTGCGCTGAGGAGTGATTTCAGACTTTCTTCCGCTCCTCATTTCGCGCCATATTTCCTGAATGGAATTTCCTCTTTTACTTCTGGGGGAATTTCAAAGAGCCCTCAGCAATCGTGTCTCCGTCCATGGCTTGATATCGGAGGAAGAATGATGGCCGCGCGGAAGGCGGGAGTCTGTACTCTTTTGCACATATTCCCGATCTAACGGTTATTGGCGCCGTGAGGGGGGAAATCTAAGGAAGGGCGCCAGGCGCGTGGTTTATTCCAAGATCGCAGAGCACCGTGCCGGGAAAGGCCTGCGGAGAACGAAAAGTGGGGGAATCTCGATCAGTCCTGGCCGGTCTTTCTGGGCAATTTGCTCTGGCCGTTGGAACCAGTTGCAGTCGACCGCTCAGGCGTCGCCACGTTCCAGACATAAAGAAAGCTATCGTCTGTAGCCGTCGCCACGTTCCGGTTGGATTTGCGGGTGGCGCGGTTCAGCGCGGAGCGCACGTTCTCCTTGGTATCTCCGAGATCGGCTATAGGGACCTTGAACGCGCTGCCCTCTCCAAGCTCGTCGAGGTTGCGGAGGATTGCTGTAACAATCATCTTATGCTTCCCGTTGCGCGATCGAGGGACATCCACCATGGCCATCGTCTTGAAATGAGGTGTCGCGGGATTGGTTTTCATAGGAACTCTCTGCGTAGGGCGTATAACTAATCTCGCGTAATCATACGCATTCTACGCGTAAAGTACAACAAAATACGCACCGCAAAGACAGCCCTTCCCACATCGATGCGATAACGGGGTCCGCGCATTGGTCAAGCAGCGTGCCACTGAAATTCCGTTGAATGGCCTGCTTTCGCACTCCACAGATTCCCAAAAGATTTTCCCCGTATCACTTGAAGGTTGCTACGGTGAGTGCAGGGGGAAGGATCGATGCGAAAAATCTACATACATTTCGAGGAAGTTCCTGTTGTGGTGGTCGAGAAAATTCTCCAGAAGCAGGAATCCTTGGCCAAGCGCAACGGCAATCGCAAGCGTGTGGTGAAAAAATCAGGAAAAGCGCGATCTGAAACTCGCGCGCGACGCAGGAAAGCAGAGGTTTTAAAACCATGAATACAACGAAAATTACGAAGAAGCAGGTCTCCGCAAATTTCAATGTCCAGAACTTTCTCGATTCCGCGGGCATTGCAAAGTCGATTGTGGAATTCGAATCAAAGGACATCATGTTTTCCCAGGGAGATATCGGCAAGGACGTTCTTTACATCCAAAAAGGGTCCGTAAAGCTCTCCGTCGTTTCCAAGACCGGCAAGGAAGCCGTCGTGGCAATGTTGAAGCCCGGGGACTTCGTCGGCGAAGGGGCCCTGGCAGGGCAGTCGGTGCGCATCGCCACGGCCACGGCAATTACACCGGTCGCAGTGCTGGTGATCAGCCTGAAGGAAATGATCCGGGTGCTCCATGCGGAACACGCGTTCTCGGATCGCTTTATCGCTTACATGGTGGGCCGCAATATCCGGATTGAAGAAGACTTGATCGATCAACTTTTCAATTCCAGCGAGAAACGGCTGGCCCGGACTCTCTTATTGCTGGCCCGCTACGGCAATCACGAAAAACCGCAGTTCGTGCTTCCCAAAGTATCTCAAGAGACGCTGGCGGAAATGGTTGGCACCACGCGGTCACGCGTCAACTTTTTTATGAATAAATTCAAGAAGCTAGGATTCATCAATTACGATGGCGGGCTCCACGTAAACGACTCCCTGCTGAGCGTTGTCCTGCACGACTAGCGGATTGGATCTTTCCGAGGAAACACTCGCCAGGCGTTCATCTCGCTTCTTGTTTTTGCTGCCTTGCCAAAAGTAGAAAACAGCTGTGGTAGCGGAAATCAGCGTCAAAATGGCCGCCACCAGGACGGGGTGTCCGTGTTCCGCGAGGAACGCAATGATTTGCCGTCCATAACGCGCGGCCAAATAAGCCAGGATCATATATCTGGACATTCGGCCGAGCGTGAGCGCCGCCAGGAATTTTCTGGGCGGATATTGCATGGCCCCGGCCGCAAGCAGAAATGGAACCATGGGCACAGGGGGCGGCAGTAAAGCGGGGATGGCAATAGCTGCGAAACCCCATCGCCCGAAGATCGCGCAAACTTTGTTCACTTTTCTGCGCGAGAATCTGCGGTCGAGCGCTTCTTTCCCACCTTTGCGAGCAAGCCGGTACGTCAGAAAGCCGCCGGCCACTGAGCCTGCCGCCGCCATCAAACCGTAATAAAGCCAAAACTGTTCCTGCCGCGAAGACAAAATTATCGCTGCCACATCCAGGATTCCCGGAAGTGGAATGAGGGAATTATCCAGAAGGCCGAGGGGAATCAGACCTATTCCGCCGAGGTGAAAAAGCCACCGCCGCATGCTTCGTTCCGCTACCGGCAGCATCGCCGCGATGATGTGACCAGCGATCATCTTAATTTTTCTGGGGCACAAAACCGGCGGGCAGTTTCGCTTGCACCCTGGCGAAGGCTTTCGTTTAAGATCCCGAGGACTTTTTCCACCTGGCCGATTTTCTTTTGGACTTTTCCACCAAACTTTTCGCCTTGGCCCTGTGCTTCCAGGCTGGGATTGTTTGCCGCCCTTGCAACTCTTTCCTTGATTTTAGCCTTTACTTCGCGAACTTGCCTTTGGCTTTGTTCTTCTTGATTTGCTTCCTGAATTGCCTCTCCATGAGCTCGATTTGACCTGCACCCGCTGCAACCAGCCATCGGGCGCCGGGGCATTTACAAATACCATCGGGTTCAGTGCGACGCGGGCGAGGTCAACGTAATCCGCCGACCAGATACACGACCAATAAGATGAGCAGGACAGTCCCGATGACTCCCAAGCCACCGCCTCTCCCCCATCTGGAGTAACCGTAATAGCCGCCGCCTCCGCCGAACAACAGCACCAAAAGAATGATCAGTAGGATCATAAAAACTCCCCCTTCCATTCGCAAAAATCAAGCGTGGAACCCGCCAAGAAATTGTCGACGCTTTGCCGGTGCTTTCCGCCTAAACTATTTCCGACGGCCTGACTGGCGGAGAGATTGAGGCTCTGGCCGCCGCTTCAATTCACCCGGGCATCCGTGTTGGTGAGGACTTCTTCAACGGCTAGAATCAAGTCCTTTCGGACAACCAACTCCCATCCAGGCTGCATGCGTATGCGGACATCCGCGGCAGATTCACCAACAATGCAGCAAGTCATGGGGACATAACGTTGGCGAATTGCGACGAGCATAACCACGGGTTTACCGAACCAGGCGGAATACTCACGCGAATAATCTTTCGTTCCATCTGCGATCACGTCGGTCAACCTCCAAATCTTTTGCGATCGGCTTCACGGGACTCGCCGATATTTGTAGCGTGGCCGCGATCGAAAATCTGTGCAAAATTGAACAGTGAACTTATTGCCGAATATCCCCGCGATCGGTCCGGTATCCCGGCTCCTTCCACCGCGATTGTCGGCCAAACATAACCAATCCTGGAGAACAACCCGGAATAGCGGCGCGCGTCATGGCCGCACCTCGATAAGAAGGCGCGGGATCAGGTGGGCTAGCGGCGCGGGACAACACCGCGGCATTGTCCTTCATGGTTCAAGATGCTTTCTTCCGTTGCTTCATCTCGTAGAGCGCGCGATCCGCTGCCTGAAACAAGATATCGATGGTTGCGCCATCTTCCGGATAAACCGCGGTACCGAGGCTCACGGAGAGTGCGGGCTCCTCGCGATCGCTGCTCAATCGCTCACAGATCCGTTTCCCGACCAGCGCGGCATCGTGTGCGACGGTCTCCGGAAGGACAATCGCAAACTCGTCGCCGCCATACCGCGCGGCCGTGTCGATCGAGCGGCAGGAATAACGGAATAGATCCGCCAGACGGCACAGCGCCCGATTGCCGGCCAGATGGCCGTAGCGGTCGTTGATCTGCTTCATCCCGTCCAAATCAAACATGAGCACGGCAAAGGCCCGCCCGGTGCGGTCCGAGCGCTTGATCTCGGATGCCAACTCCTCGCTGAGGCGGCGGTAATTTGCCAGGCCGGTCAGCGCGTCGGTCGCCGCCAGATGGCGGAGATGATCTTCCGAAGCGCGTTGCGCGGTGACGTCCTCGGCAATGATCTCGCAGCCCTCCGGCAATCCTTCCTCATTGCCTACCTGCCGGCCGCTCAGCCGGACCTTCATGGGCGTCCCGTCTTTCCGTTTCCATTCGACTTCGACCAGGCCAATGTGGCCGGTATGGCGGTAGGGCTCAAACAATTGCGCCCGCTCGATTGGGTCACGGATGATGTCGGTGGCCAGGTTTGCGGCCTTGAGATCCTCTTTCGAACCATAGCCGAGCATGGTCACCAGCGCCTCATTGACCTCGAGAAACCGGCCATCCACGTCAAATCGGCAGATGCCGTAGGTGGGATTTTCGAGCAGTGCGCGATAGTGCGCCTCCGAGTGCCGCAACGCTCTCTCTACCCGGTCCTGCTCCCCGCGCAGGGCCGTTCGTTCCACAGCCACCGCAACGGCAAGCGGCAGACGTACCAGGCGAGTCTTGTCCACGCAATCGGACGCGCCTTTCTTCATGAAATCGTCCACAATTTCCGCTTCCAGGTCCTTGGTTACCAGGATGAACGGAATTTCCTGTTCCTCCGCCTGCAAGAGGCCAAGCGCCTGTAACCCCGTCCACTCTCCTGCGCCCGTATCCGCCAGGACAACGTCGTATCGTTCCTTTTGCAACTTCTCAATGAATTCTGCCCGCGTTTGCACGACATCCGCCGAGATGGCAAATTGCGCCCTCTTGAGCTCTTGCAGGCAAAGCTCCACCCCAGCTGAATCGGCGTCAACAATCAAAACGCGAAGCCTTCGACGACGGTGGGTCGGTAAGCTTTGTTGACCAGAGTCTCGATGACCCTGGTGTGTTTCCTGCTGGGCTATCCGTAACATATGAATCCTCCTGCTCGGTTCTCCGGTATCCGACAAAGGTTTTCCTGCGCAAAAAAGAGAACCGTTGATGATCCACTACAATGGACTGTAGAGACCGGGGCAACGAACGGCTGTTCACTTTTGAACAATCTTCATTTATGTGTCGATTTGATTAATAGTCGGGTGGAGAAGGCGGGTGGGGGGAGCGGAGAACATTGTGGAATTGGCTATGGCGTCGGGCCGCTCGATGTTGCCGGCGGCAGGTCCGCCCGTATCAGTTCTTCCGCCTGCTTCCACACATTTGGATCGCATTCGATCTGGGTGTGGGGCTTCACGAAGATCCGGTCGTACCAGGGATACTCGTTGCAGTTATAGGGGCTCGCTTTGTAGTCGAACCGAAAATTTCCAATGATCTTCGTGCGTGCGGGATCGGCGGCGCGAATGGCGGTCTGGCCGTGGACAAATCCGTTGATCTCGTAGAAATTTGCGGCCTGGGCCACGTTCGCGGGGATGACCTGATCATTTTGGTGAAGCTTCGAAACGCTATCCACTTGAATGGTGAGGAGCACGGGAATGCCATCCTTTTCCAGTTCGCGCGCAACGGTGATGGCTTCCGAAGCGCCCCAGCTGTGCCCGTAAAGGATGATGCGGGCATTTTGTTTCTCGCTGGCCGTCGGAGTTCCTTTATGATCCGCATCCAGCAGGCTCAGGATTTTCTTTCGGGCATTTTCTCCGTGGTAGCTTTCAAAGGTTTCCACCACCACGCCCGACGGGTAAGCCTTGCGCAGGCGCGCCGCAAGCTGCACCTCGCTGTGGACGGGATCATCGTGCCTGATGAACCCGCCGACGAAGCCGACAACGATGATGGGTGAGATTGTGCCGGCCGCTGCCGTGGGGACAGAATTATTTCGCGCTTCAAGCGGAGCCCTCTCTCCTTGTGCCAGGACTGTCTGGCTAAGGGAAAAAATGGCCGCCAGGGAAAAGATGGAAGCGCGAATCCAAGTTCTCAATCGATGACACCGGGCCGCATCCATCATGAGATACAGAGATCCCCAGAAAGCATTTTCCATTGCAACAGTATCTCACCTGGCCGCCCAAATTCGAGCAGGGAGCGGGGCGTTCGCGTGCGTGGCAAAGCCCGGCCCCGCCCGCAAATGCGGGCCGCTGGCGGATATTCCCGCAAGCTTCTCATTCGCAGCCTAAAGCTTCAACCAAATTTGGAAAAATCAGATCCGCCCGAGAAGCAGGAGAATAACGACGATCGCAAGAACGAGACCTAATCCTCCCGTCGGCGCATAACCCCACTGCCTGCTATGCGACCAACGCGGTAACGCGCCCACGAGCGCGAGAATCAAGAACACAATCAATATTGTCCCAAGCATGGTTCTCCTCTGCTTTCTTGTACCCGGCGCGAATCGTCCTGGCAGTAGCTTCGCGATCGCTTTCGCGAGTCAGCCTGTTGGCTTACGTCCCAATGTGAACGTGGGAAAGGGAATGAAAAAGTCCGAATACGTCCAGGAGCCACAAGACCACGGCGATCACTACGACGCCATTCAAGATCGACTTGATCGTCCCCTGCATCGGGATGAAGCTATTGACCAGCCAGAGCAGAACACCTACTACGATCAGAACCATTACTAATTGAAGTAAAGGCATGGACTGTTTACCTCCCTTTTTTTCAGGCCGCAATTTGGCCAGACCCGAGGAGTTGTGTGAACTTCTGTGTTATCCGAGAACCGTTATAGCCGGCGAGAGTGGTATGGAATCCCCGATATCCGGTGTTGTTTCGGGTGAAATGCGCGGGCCGTGCTTCCGCCTCGGTTGTTTTGTATTCTCCCAGGCAAGCACATGCTAGACGCAGCGAAGACGGATGTCTGTTCACTTATGAACACATTCGCATTTCCATCCGCCACCGGTGACGCCGTTCTGTGTTTGTTATAGATGTCCGAAATGTTCAAAAGAGTACAGCACACTCGCTCTCATGCGTTCAAGCTATAAGCGAGGAAATATCTATGAAACGATTTAACGTTATCGGCGCAGCGGTTCTGGCAATATGTTTCGGAACCACCACTTTCGGGTACGCACAACAAGAGCAAAAAGGCGACAAGCAGGATAAGCCGGATAGACAAGCCGAGCCCGCGCAACAGAGGGGCCAGCCGCAACAGCAGAAACCGTCCACCCAGCAACACGCCCAGCAGCAACAGCAGAATCAGGACAGGCAGCAAGTCCAACAGCAGCAGCAGAACAAGAACACCCAGCAACACGCCCAGCAGCAACAGCAGAATCAGGACAGGCAGCAAGTCCAACAGCAGCAGCAGAACAAGAACACCCAGCAACACGCCCAGCAGCAACAGCAGAATCAGGACAGGCAGCAAGTCCAACAGCAGCAGCAAAACAAGAACACCCAGCAGCACACTCAGCAGCAACAGCAGAATCAGGACAGGCAGCAAGTCCAACAGCAGCAGCAGAACAAGAACACCCAGCAGCACGCCCAGCAGCAACAGAATCAGGGCACGCAACAAATCCGACAGCAGCAGCAAAACGATAACAACCAGCGATTCGACCAGCGGCAGTCCAATCGCCCTGTCCAGCAGCAGCGCACGCAGCAACAGCAAATTGCCCAACAAGGCGAACAGCGAGGCGAATGGCAGCAGCGTCGCGCCCACAGCTTCGATACCGAGCACCGCACCTGGCAGCAACGCGGCGGGTATAACGGCTACCGCATTCCGGACTCCTATTTCAGCAGCTACTATGGTTCAGGGCACTCGTTCCGAGTCTACGGCCTGCCCTTTATGGAGGTTGGCGGGTTTCCGCGTTTCCAGTACGGCGGCTACTGGTTCAGTGTCGTTGATCCGTATCCGGAATTCTGGGGAAATGACTGGTACGAAAGCGATGATGTTTACGTCGCGTATGCCGATAACGGGTATTACTTGTTTGACAGCAGGTATCCAGGCCGCCCCGGGATTGCGGTCAGCATTTCATTTTAGGTGTTCAGTAATTTCGATGCGGTCGTCCTCAAGCGAAGCGCCCAGCTCCACGGAACCGGGGAGATTCTGTGGAGTTTGGCGCGCTTTTCTCGCCTTGATCTCAACGACGTGGTGAGAGGCGAGCGCCCTCCTGTAATCTTGAATCCGCTCCATTCGCCCGCACAATCTTCGCTCGCAGCCTTGCTGGATCGCAGCAAGCCTATTTCCCTCCTTAATATGCCTATTCACTCTTTAGTTCAACGTATGTGCTGAATTGAACAGACGCTTAAATTTCAAAACGCTATAAACGCTCCAGCTCCACCTGCCAGCCAGAATCTGGTCAAAGGCGGATCTCCCTAAAGCGGAACAATGAGTTGGTCCAAAACAATTACGGCCGCGTGGCCGAAGCGCCCCGATTTCTGTGCGGCGATCAAATTCGCAGAACCAAAACAAGAGACGGGTCATGAATCAATCTACTAGAGGGAGTTCAAATATGAAGACATTCAAAGTTGTTGCGCTACTCTGTTCGTTCGCCTTGATCGCCATGATATTTGCGGCGAACAGCAGGGCAGATACATTTGACAAGAAAACGGTGATCACCTTCAGCGAATCATTTGAAGTTCCCGGAGTGGATGCTCAGATCCTTCCGGCAGGCACCTATGTTTTCAAGGTGCTTGAATCCTTTGGCGACCGGAACATCGTCCAAATTTTCAACGCGGACGAAACGCATCTCTTTACAACAATTCTGGCCATCAACAACTACCGCTTAAAACCGACGGAAAAAACCGTATTAACCTTCAAGGAACGGGGCGAAGGCCAGCCGGAAGCGATCAAGGCCTGGTTTTATCCGGATAACGCTTTTGGACAGGAATTCGTTTACTCCAAGAAGCGTGCTCTGGAACTGGCAAAGATCGTCAATGAACCGGTCCTCGCGATGCCGATCGAAACAAATGTTGTCCCCCCTGCCGAGGTTTTGAAGAGCGTTCAACTCGAAGCGATCAAACCAACGGGTGAAGAGGCTCCCGTGGCGGAAGTCGTTTCAGCCCCGTCGCAGAACGCCGCGGTCGCTCCCGTGGCGGCAGCACCTGCAACTGCGCCCGCCGAGAAGACGGAAATCGCGCAGGCCTTGCCCCACACAGCCAGCTCATTGCCGCTCGCTGGACTGATCGGACTGCTCTCGCTGTGCGCAGGCTTTGTCCTTCTGATTACCGCAAAGCTTGTCGCGTAAATCGGAAAGAGCAATGCATGGATTGCGGGGGTAGGTGAGTTTGGCCTACCCTCTTAGGAGGCAGGGCTCGAATTCCGGGTGGCCGCCCAGAATCCACAAGACGCCCGCACAATAGAGGGGCAGCTAGAAAATACCGGCAAAGCTCATGAGACGACACTTCATTCGAACGAATCTTCTATTCCCGATCTGTCTTCTGATGGTTCTTCCTTGCGCCGCCATGCCCCGTCGAAACTCGCAGGCTGCGCCTTCTAATCAGGAGAATTACACGATTCGCACGCGTGTGGATTTGGTTGTCTTGCGGGCGACTGTGCGCGACCGTAAAGGCGCTCCCGTCGCGGGCCTCGGCATGGAAGACTTCCAGGTCTTCGAAGACAAAGTCCCACAACAAATCGAATCCTTCAGCCATGAAGATGTGCCGGTCACGGTCGGCCTGGTGATCGACAATAGCGGCAGTATGCGTTCCAAGCGCTCTGAAGTGATCAACGCAGCCCTGGCATTCGCGCGTCACAGTAATCCCGAAGATCAGGTCTTCGTGGTCAATTTCAATGAACATGTCTTGATGGGCCTTCCGGGCAATGTGCAATTCACCGGAAACCAGCAGCAATTGGAGACGGCCTTGTCCAGAAATAAGGCGAATGGCCTGACGGCGCTCTACGACGCCGTGGCCGTCGCCCTCGAACAATTGAAGAAGGGCAAATGGGACAAGAAGGTGTTGATCGTGATCAGCGATGGCGGCGACAACGCCAGCAGCCACACTCTCGCCCAGATCCTCTCCCTGGTGAACCAGTCGAGCGCGATCCTCTACACCATGGGAATCTTTGACGTAAACGATGACGATCGGAACCCGCGCGTGCTCAAGCAGCTCTCTAGAATTTCGGGAGGCGAGTCGTTCTTTCCGCAGTCCCTTGAGGAAATTCTGCCAATTTGCGAGCAAATCGCTCGGGACATTCGCAACCAGTACACTATCACTTACGTGCCCACGAACAGAAAATCCGACGGGACTTACCGCGCGATTGAAGTGACGGCGCGGAAAACATCGAGCCGCGCGCGTCTAACCGTCAACACCCGCGCCGGTTATTCCGCGGCCTTGCGCCCGCCTGCGGCCAGCGACGCCATGAGCAGCCAGCCATGAGGCGCTTACTCAATCGGAGAATCTCTCCTTCGGCGCCAGCTCATCCCATTCTGCGATGGACCGGAAACTTCTTCCTCGTCGCTGGTGTCCTGATCCTGGGTTACTGCGCGTTTGTCCTTCTCGACGCAAAACTCTACCAGTCCTACGAAACACGGCATTTTCAGCAGGAGATTAAAGATTTCGAGCCGGCTATCACCGGCGAGGGCCGCACTCAAAAGGCGTCTTTTCACCCTTCCACTGGAAAACCCTTGGGGGAGATCGAATTAACACGAATCGGTGTTACTGCGATGATCCTGGAAGGTACTGAGGAACGGACCTTGCGGCGCGCCGTCGGGCACATTCCTGGCACCGCCCTGCCAGGACAGCCTGGAAACGTCGCGATCGCGGGGCACCGGGACACATTTTTCCGGGCGCTGCGCAATGTTCGCCAGGACGACGAAATCACTTTGTTGACTCGCGATGGTTCCTACCGCTATCGCGTGGACTCCATCAAAGTGGTTGGGCCGGAAGATACGCAAGTGCTGGACAATTCGGAAGACGATATCCTGACCCTGGTGACCTGCTACCCGTTCTATTTCGTGGGGCCCGCACCAAGAAGATTCATTGTCCGCGCCCAAAGAATTTCCGAATGAAGCAGGACAAGGACAAGCCACTAGGGCCCGCCTCACCCCGGCTGCCCCAAATTGAATCATGAGAAACTCGGCGGCTCTCCCTCATGCCAAACGAATTCTCTGAAAGATAGAAGTAAGCTAAAATCAAAGCGAGGTCGCCATCGGAAAAATGGGACGCCGGGATTCATTTTCTGCAAAAGCTGTCGCGCTGATTGTGGCGCTTGTCTTGGGTTTATGCTGGCCTGGCGAGGCCGCCGCCTACGCCGTCCTCGCGCATGAGGCGATCATTGACAGTGCCTGGAATACCAACATACGCCCGCTGCTGTTGAAGCGTTTTCCCGATGCGACCCCCGAACAACTCAAGGAAGCGCATGGCTACGCGTACGGCGGGGCCATCATCCAGGACATGGGCTATTACCCGCACGGAAGTTTTTTCTTCAGCGACTTGACGCACTACGTGCGGAGCGGTGACTTCGTGCTGGCCCTCATCCGCGATTCCCAGGATCTGAACGGCTACGCGTTTGCCCTGGGGGCGCTCGCGCACTACGCCGCGGACAACGAAGGCCATCCCATGGGCACGAATCGCGCGGTCCCGCTACTGTATCCCAAGTTGCTGCAGAAATATGGCACCGTGGTCACCTATGAAGAAGACCGGCTGGCGCACGTAAAAACGGAATTCGGATTCGATGTTCTGGAAGTGGCCCAGGGTCGCTACGCCCCCGATAATTACCATGACTTCATCGGTTTTGCAGTTTCCGTTCCGCTTCTGGAGCAGGCCTTTCAGGAAACCTACGGTTTGGATCTGAAAAACGTTCTCGCCAACGAAGACAAGGTGCTTGGGTCGTACCGTCATGATGTCAGCCAGCTTCTTCCCAAAGCGACGCGGGTCGCCTGGAGCCTGAAGAAGGATGAAATCATGAAAGATCAGCCCGGCATAACCAGGAGGAAGTTTCTTTATAATCTCTCGCGAGCGAGTTACCAAAAAAATTGGGGAAAGCAATATCAGCCGCCCACTTTGGAAGAAAGATTTCTCGCTTTCCTGGTTCGGCTTCTCCCAAAAATCGGCCCTCTGAAGGTGCTGCAGCTCAAAACGCCCACTCCTGCAACGGAGCAGCTTTTTGAAGCCAGCTTCAATGCCGCCATGGATCTCTACCGGAAATTGTTGAGCCAGCAGGAAGCCGGCCAGCTGGACTTGCCCAATGATAATTTCGACACGGGCGGAATTACAGGACCGGGAAAGTATCAGCTCAACGATGAGGCGCAAGCAAAACTGCTGGACACTTTGGCAAAACAGAAATTCAGCGGCGCTTCTCCGGAAGTTCGCGCCGAACTTCTGGAATACTTCGGCCATCCGGATGCTCCTTATACGATCAAGCGCAAATCAAAAGACTGGGCAAAAGTTCAGGCCGAGCTGGAGGAATTGAAGAACGCCACTCCCGCGGCGGCTACGAGTGCGGATGATCCATCTTTGTTCGTCACCTCACCCGAGTGATTTGTAGCGCCCGCCTTCAGGCGGGCACGTCGATCGGGTTAACTTTGCCCGCCTTCAGGCGAGCGTTACAAGAACAGACCTGCGGGTGTCACATAGGATCTGAAACGCCAGCGATCAGAAAGCCGAATGAATGACTCGTTTTCTCTCCCGCCTGTGGGACGACCCTGAATGCGGCAGACTTAACGGAGATACGCAACGCCTCTTCGCCTACCATCAGGCCACCAAGCACACCTATCATTCCGTCCGCGCCAATGCGCGGTACCTCGATTGGCACAATCAGCCTGATCCATTTCGTACTTATGAAGGCGCCACCGGCATCCTTCTTCCGGCCGACCCCGGTTTCCCGGACATGGGAACATTCACCGCGATGGCGGCGCTAGCGGAGAAAATAGATGGGCCCAGCGAAGATACGCGTGAACAGCGCGAAAAAATTCAGCTGGACCTGACGTGGCTCAGCCGCTTTCTGTGGCACTCGATGGCCGTCAGCGCCTGGAAAAAAATTCCCGGCACAGGCGGCCGCTACAGCCTGCGCGTGAACCCCTCCTCCGGCAATCTTCACCCGACGGAAACTTACCTCGCGCTGCGCTCATTTTCGGGAATGGAGGACGGTTTATATCATTACCGCGCTGACCGGCACACCCTGGAACTTCGCAGCCGCGGCGGCTGGACGCAGCATCTGGCCCGCGCTCTCGAGATTCCCTGGGCGACAGAGTCGCCGCTGATCGTCGGATTAACTTCTATCTTTTGGCGCGAAGCCTGGAAGTACGGCGATCGAGCGTATCGTTACTGTTGCCACGATTTAGGCCACGCGATGATGAGCATATTGCTGTCCGCGCGCGCTTTGGGACTGCCGGGCGGCACGGTGGCACACTTCAGCGACGCGCGCCTCGCCCGCACGCTCGGTCTGGCCGAAAGCGACGAAGCCCCCATGGCGTTCCTGGTCTTTCCCGCGCAGAACACTTCGATGGGTCTGCCCGGCCCGCCACTACAACCGGTCGCAGGAATGCCAAATGAACTATCCCCCGATGAAGTTCGTTATGAGCTGCTTCTTGGGATTCACACTTCAACGATTTTGCCCGATCCTGCGGGACCGCTCCCACGCGCTTCAATTGCCAATCCAGCCATTGCCCGGGACCCCGCAATTTTTCCCGGTGCGGGGCGCGATATTCCGCTTGGATCGGCGGTGCGGCGGCGGCGCTCCGCGCTCGATTTTGATGCACGCACGCCGCCTATGGAACGCCACGAACTGGAGCAGCTCCTGGACTTCGCGACGCGCGATTGGCACGCGGACTGGCGCGGAAATTTTGGCGGCGAGCCGGCGCTCGACGAAAGAGGTTCGGATTTCGTGACGCTATATCTCTACGTTCATCGCGTGCGCGGTTGCGAGCATGGCGTCTATCGCTGGGATCAGTGGAAAGGAAAACTCGAACCACTGCATCTCGCCAATGTGCAGCGCGTCGCGGCCTTTCTCAGCCTCGAACAGTCCCTCGCGGGGAACTCATGCTTCACAATTTCCATGATCGCGGATCTGGACGAGGCGTCGCGCGTGTTCGGCAACCGCGGCTGCCGCTACGCATATTTTGAAGCAGGCGCAATTGGCCAACGCCTCTACCTCGGCGCGGAAGCCCTGGGTTGGAACGCCACCGGCATCGGCGCGTTTTATGACGACGATGTTCACCGCTATTTAGGCTTCCTCGAAGAGGGAACGGACACCGTGGAGGCCTCGGTCGCCGAAGCGGAAAAGGCGGCCCTGGTGATGCTGGGTTCGCCGGCTTCCCGCGCCGCAGCGCTGAGCGAAAAACCGCGCGAGTCCGCCCCCGTAATTTCCGAATCCGGCGAAGAGCATCCTGCCAACGCGGAACAACTGCGGGAGAAAAAGAACCATGCGCTCGCTCACAAGAATCCGCGCGATCTCCCGCGCCAGGTGATCTATCACTTTGCCGTCGGCCGCGCGGTTCCCGATCCGCGGCTGGAGGACTGAGGCGCCATGACCGGCATCCTGGTGTGCGGCGAAAATCACTTCATCGTGCACAGGCCGTTGCCGGGCGCATTATTTGACCTTTACGTACTTCCTCAATTTGTGCGGACCAACGTCCGCCGCGTAGATCCTCCCCTTGTCATCCGCCACGATTCCCGAAGCCCCGGAAATCCGGTTCACGTCCGCTTGCGCCAGGTCAGGGTCGGGGATGAACGCCGCAAGTGAGCCGTCCTTCGCGCTCCCCACAGTTATGCCCCGCAAATATCCCGGATTGACCATCGAATTCGACTGCGAATCGCTCACGTAAAACGTGTCGTCTTTCGCAATATACACGGCGCTCGGTCGGCCAAATTGTTTCCACGCCACGATGAACTTGCCGTCCTGGTCGAAGACCTGCACGCGGCTGTTGCTGCGGTCGGCCACATACACGTACCCGCGCGAACCCCCGATCGAAATGTCATGAGGCTGGTCGAACTCGCCGGGCCCCGATCCGTGGTGCCCCCAGGTCTTGATGAACTTGCCGTCCTTCGAAAACTTCACCACGCGATCATTCGTGCCGTGGCCATCGGTCACAAAAATATCGCCGTTCGGAGCGATGGCAATGCCGGACGGCTGATCAAACGTATCCGGGCCATCCCCTTTGACGCCTTCCTTGCCGATGGTCATGAGCACCTTGCCGGTGGGACTCATCTTGAAAACCTGGTGGCCGCGTACCACGCCATTGGCGTCTTTCGCCGACAGGCCCAGCACCGTCTCGCTGGCATTCGCGTCGCTGGCCCAGATGTTTCCCTGCCGATCCACCGTGAAGCCGTGGGGAAAAGCGAACATGCCGCTGCCGAAGCTGGCAAGAAGTTTTCCCGACGGATCAAATTCCAGAATCGGCGGGTCCGTGCGCCCAACGCAGGTCGCAGCCCCGGCTGGTTCCGTGTTGAAGCAGCGGTGAAAAACCCAGATGTTCCCCTTGGGATCGATGTCCGCCCGGATGAGTTCGCCCCAGTGCCCTCCATTCATGTTCGCAGGAAGAGTCGGCCAGCCCTTCTCCAGCCGATACGGGTTCGGCAAGTCGGCCTGCTTCGGGTACTGTTTTTCCTGGGCCCCCGCAAAGGGCCCCAGCGAAGCGGACGCCGCAAGAACAGCGATCACCAGGAAGCCCTTTCGAACCGCAACTATCATTGCATCACCTTCCATGAATTTTTGAGCGACGCGTTCCATTAGTGGAATCCACCCACTTATACACCATGCCCACTTCAGGGCGAAACGGCCCGCATTCAGTAGCGCAGACTTCAGTCTGTGGGTTTCCATCAATCCAAGCAAAGCTGCTCCGCAAGCCGCGAGCATTTCAGGAATGATCGGCAGGCGATCGATCTTCTGGTAACGAAAACCCACAGACTGAAGTCTGCGCTACTTCGGCATCAACTGCTTGATGAGGTCCGGTGATTCGATTTTCCAATCGTCCGCGAGGACATAGGCTTTCCGCAAAATCGTTTCGGTGCGGTAATCAAGCTCGACCGGAATCGTGGAGAAATCGAGAGAAACCGCCTCGAGAATCTTGCTGGACATTTTCAGCCAGCGAAATCCGGAATCAGTCACCAGGCACGCCCCGCCCCACGCAAAATCGATCCGATAGGTTCCCAACTGCCCGCGAACCTCGAGCCAGGTTTTGTGGATTTTGCAGCGGTCGTGAATTGGGGTGTGCGGCAAGACGAGCGACAGCATCTCGCGTCGCAGATCGATGAGCCCGGACAATTCCTGGACGGTGAGCCCATCGCTGAAAATCCCCATGCCCCGGTCGCCCTGGTCGGCCCAGGTTTCATCTTCTCCAATTGCTGAGACCGAGGTGAACAGATCGACGTCACGCATCACCTCGGAATACAAAATCGCCGGAACCTCATCCATGGCGATTTCACGGCCGTCGCGGTAGAAGCGCACCTGGTCGGATCCGATGAAGAGGTTGATCCCCGCCCCGGATTGTTCCCCCAGAGCCGATTCGACGAGCGAACGATCGCGATCGGAAGGAATATCGACGTAAAATTCCGCGCGCATGTTCCAGGAATCGAATTTCTTTGTGGGCACATTGCCGCCGTCGAAATCCGCGCTCATGAGCCGGTAGTCCCAGCCTCGCGCGCGGCACAAGCCGGCAAATTGGTGCTGGCGCATCAGCACCTTGGCAAATCGATTGGAATACCCTTTGGTCTGGCGCTCGTCATCGGTGACCTGGTAAAACTCGCGAAATGCCTGGCGAAAAGGCTGGCGGATTTTCCCTGCGTAAATGCGCTCGCGCCATCGCTGAACTTCCGTTGGATCGCAGGCCAGTGGATGCCAGAGCCGCACTGTCTGCGCGGCGCCCAAATCAACAGGATTTCCGGACGAATCGGCCACGCCCTGTCCCGACCAAATCCCCGAGCGCTCCCAGCTTTGATCGTTCCGGAAAACCCAGATCAGCCTTCGGCCAAGGAACCCGAGCAAAGGATGCTCCACGAAATATTTCCCCCAGTGGGCCACCGGCATGCCCCTCGGCAGCACAAACGAGGATTCCAGACGAGTCCGCTGACCAAGATAAATCTGCTCGAGTTCCTTAGCCAGCGAAGCGACTGCGCGTACTTCCTTGGGAAACGCTTTCTTGACGTGCGACGGCGCAGCCTTCGCCAGTTTTCCGTCCGCGTTATGCCAGGCGACGCCGACGTGCCCGTCCTCGCCCAAGCGCACAATCGCTTTAGCATCCCCGATGCTGATTTCCGACTCGCCCCGTGCGTCGAGCCCATAATGGCCGACGGAAATGTCTTCGAGTTCCTGCACCGTCAAACCGCTTCGCTCCGCCGCTTGCTGCAAGGATTTCTCAATCAGGCGGCGGGCGACGTTGTACTTCACCTTCGCGCGCAACCGCGTCAGTTGCGCGACGGCCTCGCTGCATTCCATCGCGCCCAATGCCTGCGCGCACGCGAATCCCACTTTTTGCGAAACGGCCCCCAGCATGGGGACCTTGCGCAGGCAGGCAATTCCAAAATCGGCGATGGCCCGCGCTGCTTCGCTGTCGTTGCGCTGCGCCAGGCACCACACCACTCCTTTTAGGTACGGTGAGTCCTCGATAGGAGACCTCGCTTCCGGCGGCTCGCCCGGCGTTGGGCCGGCCGCCAGCCAGCGTAGCATCGCCGGAAAAACTTCCGCCTCTCCGAGTATGCTGATCAACTCTCGCGATGTCTTCTTCCACTTCGTTCCGGGGACGGTCTGTTCCAGACTGCGGCAGTGTTCGAGCAATCCCTCCCATCCCCCGCGCGTGATCTCCTTCTTTGTTTTTAATTCGTCGAATACGATCTGCGACCACGGGCCGCGTCCGGGTTCCAGTTGTATTTCCCCTTCCACGCGAATGAGTTGTGCGATCTGTTCCCTGAATTCCTGGTTGCGCGGCTCAATTTTCCCGTTGGGGCTCGGCGCCAGTTGCAAATGGATTTTCCGTAATTGCGCGCGGATTTCATCCGTCACCTGCTCACGCGAGATCGACACGATGAGTTCCCGGATGGGAAAAAACATGTGCGCCATAGAGCCCATGGACCCGCTGTACTCGCCGAACAGAGACAACACCAGTTCTGCCGGAAGCGGTTTCGGCGCTCGCTGCAACGCGATTTGAATTCCCTCCGACAGCGTCGTGCAGGCGTTATAGTTTTTCGCCAGGTGCGCTTCGGCCCGCTGCCAATCGAAGGATTGTGTGAGAAAGGCCAGCAGGACCGGAGGTTCGGCGCGCCCGAGTTCGGCCAGCGCCGGATTATTCGCTTTCCAGGCCGCTGTCTCGCGCAGCAATTGCTCCATGGTCTGGAAAGCAGTGGGCCGCGTGCCGCTCGTGGCCACGATCGTTTCGTAGATGGCCAGCGCCTGCTTTTCGGATTCCGTCATCTCACACGCCCTGGCATGATTTACGTTTCCCCAGTTTACAGCGTTCGATTCCCGATCTGCTGAGGCATTATCGAAGCAATGGTAAGGAAGTAATCCCGCAAAGATGCCCGTCCGCTTCCGCGGACGACGTCCACGTAACCATCTTTCGCCATTGGTTTTGTAGCGGCCGCCCGTTCTTTGGGCGGGCAACGGTTGTTCCACCAAACCCGACTCATACGCTACAGGCTTAACCAGTCGTTGACCTTCAATCCGCCCGTCCTTATAATAGGGGTTTCCGATTTGTGTCTGGAGGGGCGATGTACGCCGTCATTCGAAGTGGTGGGAAACAGTACCGGGTTGCGCCCGGGGATACAGTCAAGGTGGAGACTTTGCCCGGCAAAGTGGGCGGCAAAATCACGTTTGGAGATGTGCTTGCCGTAGCCACCGATGAAATGAAACTTCTGACCGGGGCCGACGCCGCTAAGGCTAAAGTCACCGGAAAGATCGTTTCGCAGGGGCGCCATCCGAAACTCACAGTATTCAAATACCGCTGCATCAAGCAGTACAAGATTGTCCGCGGCCACCGGCAGAATTTCACCGCTGTCGAAGTCAGCGGCATTGAGCTCTAAGAGCTCCAAAGGAAATTGAGATGGCACATAAGAAAGGTGGCGGCTCCTCCGTAAATGGCCGCAACTCGCAGGGGCAGAGGCTGGGCGTAAAGCGTTTCGGCGGCCAGCTGGTCCATGCGGGAACAATATTGATCCGCCAGCGTGGCACCAGGCACAAGCCCGGCGTGAACGTGGCGCGCGGCAAGGACGACACGCTGTTCGCCCTGATTGACGGCGTCGTGCTTTTCCAGGATAAGGGCCAGGACGGTCGCTATATCAGCGTCCTGCCGCCAGAGAAGGCTGCCTCAGCCACGCCTGCCGCTGCGCCAGCAAACTAACTGGATCTCGAATTCGAGAAGGCGGCTCCGCGGACGCGGGGCCGCCTTTTGTTTTAGTAGCGCAGGCTTCAGCGTGTGGGGTTTCGTCCTTGCAAGGACCAACCCCCACACGCTGAAGCCTGCGCTACCAAAAGTGCAATTCAATCTCGAGCTGTCGTATTCTGAAGGGCGGAAGTGACCCATGGTGTTCGTCGACGAAGCCAAAATCTACGTAAAAGCCGGCAACGGAGGAAACGGCTGCATCGCCTTCCGCCGCGAAAAATTCGTGCCGCGCGGCGGGCCTTCCGGCGGCGACGGCGGCCATGGCGGCAGCATCTACCTCGAAGCCAATCCTCACGACAACACGCTGTTGCGCTACCGCTACAATCGCGAATTCAAAGCCGACCGAGGCCGCCACGGCGAAGGCTCGAATTGTTCCGGGCATTCCGGCGCGGACATGATTCTGGCTGTGCCCGTCGGCACCGTCGTCGTCGATGAAGATACCGGTGAGCAGGTCGCCGATTTGACCAAGCCCGGCGAGCGCATCTTGATTGCGCAGGGAGGCCGCGGCGGGCGCGGCAACCAGCACTTCGCCAAGCCCTGGCATCAGGCGCCGCGCGAATCGGAAGACGGCCAGCCCGGGGTCGAGCGGCATCTGCACCTGGAGTTGAAGCTGCTCGCGGACGTGGGTCTTGTGGGTTTTCCGAACGTTGGAAAATCCACGCTCATTTCGCGAATTTCCGCGGCCCATCCGAAAATTGCGGATTATCCGTTCACGACGCTGCAGCCCGGCCTCGGAGTCGTTTCCGCGGACGGCGCTCCGGGAAAGCCGTCGGAAAAGGGCGGCGGTCGCACGTTCGTGGTGGCCGACTTGCCCGGTTTGATCGAAGGCGCGCACACCGGGGCGGGCCTGGGCATCCGGTTTCTGAAGCACATCGAGCGCACGCGCCTTGTCGCGCATTTAATTGACACGAGCGACGCTTCCGACCGCGATCCCGTGCGCGACTTTGAGATCATCGCGGGCGAGCTCGCCGCATTCAGCGAAAAACTCGCCGAAAAGCCCGTGATCGTTGTGGCTACAAAACTGGACGCCACCACGGACAGAACGCGACTTGAAAAATTGCGCGACTTTTGCGCCGGGCGCGGACTCGAGTTTCACGCGATCTCATCCGCCTCGGGCGAAGGCATTCCGCAACTGGTGCGGGCCATGGCCGACGCGCTCGACCGCCTGGCGCCTCACGAGCCGCTTCAGGAAAACTCGGAAGACGCGACAGCGTTACAGGAACCCCGTAAAAACGATACCCCCGCGCCGACGCATCCGGAGGACCGTTGAGCATCGCCTCTCCGGAACCCCACGGCGTTTCCCGGGAGCAGGCGCGCGAGCAGCGCATCGCGCTTTTCGGCGGCACATTCGATCCCATTCACATCGGCCACCTGGCTGTGGCCCGCGCCGCCGAGCGCCGCTTCCACCTGGACGAAATTCATTTCATTCCCACGGGCCGCCCGCCGCACAAGCATCGCGCCGGAATGGCTTCCTATGCCGACCGCTATGCCATGACGGCAATTGCGTGCGCCGATCATCCCAGGTTCGTTCCTTCGCTCGCGGAGGCCGGCGCGGGCCATTCCGGGCGAGAAACATTTTATTCGGTAGATACCGTGCGGCACTACAAACAGAGACACCAGGGCACCGGCGCGCATTTTTATTTTTTGCTGGGCGCGGATTCCTTTCTCGATATTCCAAACTGGAAGGATTACGAAACGCTGCTGGGCCTGTGCGATTTCATCGTCGCCAGCCGCCCCGGGTTTAATGTTGCCGCGCTGCGCCTGGTGATTCCGCCGGAACTTTTCGCGCGCCGCGGCGCCGCGCACGCTCCCCTAGATCCGCGCGCGATCGCCCTGCGGCGCACTGTCGTATACGTGCTGGACGCCGTGTCCAGCCACGTTTCGGCCACCGACGTCCGCCATCGCTTGGATCGAAACCTTTCCATCCACGGGCTTGTGCCGCCGCGCGTCGAGGAATACATTAGCAAGAAGGCCCTTTACCGGTGACGGCAAGAAAGGATCCGATTCCGACCCATGTTCGCGCGGCCATCAGCGCCGCGCAGGAAAAACAGGCGGCGGATGTCATCCTCCTCGATCTCGAAGGCCTGGGCGCCTTCACGGATTATTTTGTGGTCTGCACCGGATTCAGCTCGCGGCAGCTCGAAGCCATCTGCGAGGAAATTGAAGAGCGGCTTGAACGGAGCGGCACCCGCTTGCAGCATCGCGAAGGCAAGTCCGGCAGCGACTGGATGCTGCTCGATTTCGGCGGCCTGATCGTGCATGTGTTCACCGAACGCGCGCGCCATTTTTACGATCTCGAGCGTCTCTGGCGCGCCGCCCGGCGTGTCGAATTCAAGGAGCCTCGCGAGGGAAGTTCCCTGAGCGGCGCCGCGGAGGCTGAAGGATGAGCGAGCCGCTCACGGTGAACGCTCGCGGTGAAACACGCATGGTCTGGATCGCGGAAGATTCCGCCTCGAAAGCGGTCCTGGACCTCGCGCGCAAAGTCGCCGAAACTTCCACCACGCTTCTCATCACCGGGGAGAGCGGCACCGGCAAGGATCATCTCGCGCGCCTCATTCACGAACTCGGCCCGCGGCGCGATGCGCCATTCCTGAAAATCGATTGCGCCAGCCTCCCGCAGGAACTCGTCGAATCGGAATTGTTCGGACACGAGCGCGGCGCCTTCACCGGTGCGGTCGAGCGCAAGCTCGGCCGCCTGGAGATGGCGGACACCGGAACCATCGTGCTGGATGAAATCGCGGCGCTTTCACCGGCCACGCAATCCAAGCTCTTGCGCGTGCTCGAGGAGCGGCAGTTCGAGCGGCTGGGCGGCACTGAAACCATCACCATTTCGGCGCGCTTGATCGCCTTGACCAACGCCGATCTGCCGCGCCTCGTTTCCGACGGGCAGTTCCGCGAGGATTTGTTTTTTCGCCTGAGCGTCCTGACCATTCCCGTGCCCGCCTTGCGCGCGCGCCCCGGAGACATTCTGCCGCTTGCCGATGCGCTGCTCGAACGCGGAGCGCGCGTGCACGGCCGCATGGGCGTTGCTTTTTCCGATGCCGTGAGAAAAATGCTGACTTTGTATTCCTGGCCGGGCAACGTGCGCGAACTCCGTAACGCCATTGAACGCGCTCTGGTATTTTCCAATGGGACGTCGCTCATTCCGGAAGATTTTCCGGAATCGGTGCGCGCGGCGGACTCCACGTTTGGGGGCGCGCTCCGTTCGCTGGACGACCTGGAACGCGATGCCATTCGCGCGACGCTCGAGGCGACGCGCTACAAAATCGGCAAGAGCGCCCAGATTCTCGGCATCAGCAGGAAAACCCTCCTCGACAAGCGCAAAAAGTACGGATTGAACTGAACCTGGGAACTCCAATCTCCCGATTGGCGGGTTTGCAAAACGCCATTCTAGAGAATGGCGTTCCCGGGGATCGCCGATGAAAATTCACCTGGTCATGCTCGGAAAAACACGCCGCCCGGAAATCCGGGCGTTGCTGGACGACTACGTTGCGCGCATCCAGCGCTTTGCCGATGTGCAGGTTACGGAAATGCGTGAAGATTCCGCTGCGTCGCGACGCAAGCCGGCGCTCAATTCCGCGGCGACCGTGATCTTGCTTGACGACGCAGGCAAACCTCAAACGTCGGCGCAATTCGCCAATTGGTTGGGAGGAATGCGCGACCGCGGCACGCGCGAACTTGCTTTCCTGTGCGGCGGCGCGGAAGGTTTTCCAGAAGCTCTGCGCCGCCGCGCCACGCAAAAGCTTTCCCTTTCTTCTCTTACGTTCTCGCACGAACTCGCCCGCGTCATGCTGGCCGAGCAGCTCTACCGCGCCTTCGCCATCCTCGCCGGCCACCCCTACCCGAAATAATTACCACCTCGCATGAGCAGCCCCGCGGTCATCGTTGCCGGCGGGCGCGTTGTGATCGGGTACGATGAATATGGAATGATCCGGTTTTAACGACGTTGCACGCGGCGAAAAGGGCCTACCGGCTTCTGTTGAACCTGCAATTTAAATCGGCGCAACCAAACGCCGAGGTGTACAATCTAATTACTGTAAGGCAAAAAGCGAGTTCCCCCGTAAACTCGTCCGCAGGTCTTACGCGTCTGTTGCGGAGGGCCTTAAAATGACGAAGCCATTCTCTCTGCTCATCAAATCAGCACTCACGATTCTGTTTGCCTGTTCCGCGATCCCCGCATTCGCACAGCATGGGGGCGGGGGAGGCGGCTTTCACGGTGGTGGAGGCGGTGGTGGGTTTCACGGGGGAGGCGGAGGCGGTTTCCACGGGGGCGGGGGATTCCACGGCGGGGGTGGCATGCGCTCGGGCGGAGGAGGCGGACCCCGAGGGGGGTCTTATTCGCCGCCTGCTGCTGGCTACGGAGGACCACGCGCTTCGACTCCTTCTCCCATGCGTTCGGGGGGCGGCTTCGTAGCGCGACCCGGCAACAATTTTTCCCGGCCTAGTGGTAATTTCGCGGGTGGAAATCAACGCTACGGAAATTCCCCCTCGGCGCCCTCTGCCGTCGCCGACGGCCAGTGGCATTCCTTTGGCGGCCAAGTTGGACCCCGCGGACCTTCCGGCGGGCAGTCGGCAGCCGGGTCCGCAAGCAACGGTGGCGGCTTCCACGTCTCGAGCGGGAATCGCCCGGCGGGATCCACCGGCGCAGTGCGCAGCTTTTCGGGACAAGGCGGCGAAGTCTGGGAGAACGCTCCCGCTTCGAGAAACGTGGTTCCCAGGTCGCAATCGCTTTCTACGCTTCACAATTCGTTCAGCGGTTCACTCGGCGCGAGTTCCGGGTTCCGGTCGAATTCGACACTTTCCGCGTCTTCCCGAATTGCCGGAGGGCAAACCCTCATGGGCAATCGGAGTTTTTCGGGTGGCGTGAACCGGGCGAACACTTCCCAACAATTGCGCAGCAATCTCGGGTTCAGGAATGGATTCACCCGGTCTGACCGGTTCGATCGATTTGACAGGTTTAACCGGTTCAATCGATTCGGCGGAGGTTGCTGGAACTGCGGCTTCGGTTTTGGTTTCGGATTCGGCGGTTGGGGCTGGGGTTGGCCCTGGCTCGGTTTCGGGTTCTGGGATCCTTTCTGGTATAGCCCTTGGTGGGGACCCGGGCCCGCATATGGATATGGTGGTTACTACGCTTATCCCGACAGCAACGTATACGGCTATCCCGATTCGGGAAACTACGTTCCGGACGACAATACTCCATCCGCGCAACAGGACTACCAATACGATCAGAATTATCAGGGAACTCCAAATGGAAATTGGGTGACACCAAACGGGCCCAGCCCCTCGGTGGCGCCAAATTCCGCGAACCTGGCCGTGCCTGTTCTCATCTACATGAAAAACGGTTCTTTGCTGACGGTCCGCGATTATTGGATGATCGATGGGGAGTTGCATTACATTCTGATGAGCGGCGTGCAGAGAGCCGTCGATCTGGAGCAGGTCGATCTGCCGCGCACCAACACGGAAAATGCCAAGAGCGGCGTGAAATTTATCTACAAGTCCGCACCGAGTGTTACAGCCCCGGACCCTGACGGAAGCGCTCCCCCTCCGGCCCAGCCCAACTCGAGCCAACCGAATGCAGCCGCGCAACCCGAGGCGCGAACATAAGTTTCAAGTAGCGCAGGCTTCAGCCTGTGGTCTTTGGTCCTTGCAAGTCCAACCCCCGGAGGCTGAAGCCCTCGCTACCTCTCACCGGTTCGGCGCGGGGAACTGGACCTTCGGCGCTTCGCGTGACGATTCCGACGCCGTGAAATAAGCGTTGTTGCGCTGGAATCCGGCCCAGCCGGCAAAAATGTTGTTCGGAAAAAGTCCGATGAACGTGTTGTAATCCTGCACCGCGTCGTTATACCGCTTCCGCTCGACGGCGATGCGATTTTCCGTCCCGGCGAGTTCGTCCTGCAGCCTCAGAAAATTTTCATTCGATTTCAATTGCGGATAGTTTTCGACAATCAGAAGCAGGCGCCCCAGCGCGCCGTCCAGCTGCCCGTTGGCGGCAATTTTATCCGCCGGGGTTTGCGCGCCGAGCAGCGCGGAGCGGGCGGCGGCGATATCGTGAAACACGGTCTGTTCCTGTGCGGCAAAACCCTTCACGGTTTCGACGAGATTGGGAATCAAGTCGGCGCGCCGCTGCAGCACCACGTCGACTTGCGCCCAGGCCGATTTCACCGTCTCGTTTTTCGTCACCATCTGGTTGCGGCTGCTGACATAGGCTCCGCCAGCCAGCAGCGCAATCACCGCCACAACCACCAGCACGATCGTTCCTGTTTTCATGCGTGTCCTCCGCAATTCATTTGCTCACGATGCTTGCAAAGAGCCATCTTATATTTACCCGTCGCCGTATTAGGTATTGTCATCGTGTCTTGTGGGTCGTAGCTTACATTCCGCAAAAAAAGCCCCGCTCCTTTTGTCATTCCGAGCGAAGCGAGGAATCTCTCTTCGATTTAGCCCCAGGAAACGAAAGAGAGATTCCTCGCTTCGCTCGGAATGACAAAATAAACCGGTTTTGCGAACCTTGTTTGACGGCGACACAAAGTGCCGAGCCATACCGGGTTTTAACCCTTGACGCATCAACCGGATTGCGACCGCGAAAAACGATTCGAAGACGATCTCCAACTTCCAACATCCATTCTCTAACCTCTCTCTAACCTCCGGCTTCCAGTTTCCGGTCAAATTTTTCCGTGACCGCTTCGACAAACGCAAAATACTGATTGAGCGTTTTCTCGGTGTCGATATCGCGCTCTCTCACTTTTCCTTCCCGAACGCCGAGAATCGTATGAAACCCGGCGGGATCGGCTCCGGCAAACTGCGCGATCCTGTCAATGGCCTCGCGCTTGGTCTCCGCGGGCGCTTCCCCCAGCGCGATGAGCGCGTGGCGGAACAGCGCCGCAAACGCCGAAAACGAGGAGACCATGAGCTGCAAATGTACTTTTGGCTTTTTGGGCGCCGCCAGAATGGCCTGGCGAAGGCGCAGCCAGTCGGTGCGCAGTTCGCGCTCAACCTGGATCGAGTGGTATTGAAGCGGCACGGACATTTCCGCCAGAACATTTTCCCCATACAAAATCCGGTGGCGGGACTTCATGTCCAGGAGTTCAATCGTGAAAATATCGGCGGACCTGCGCAGCTCGTCCATGGTGAAAACCAGGGGCGGGCGCTGGTCGCGGCGGATCCACCATTCCACAGCGCCGTGGAGCGCTTCAAGATGCGCCGCGTCCGCCTGATGGACCAGGCAGAGAATATTGAAGTCAGAGTGCTTGGTGTGAAACTCCTCCGTCGCCGCCGAGCCGTACAGGACCACCGCTTTCAAATTGTCCCCCGCAGCGGCTTTGAGCTTTCGCACGAATTCGTCGAGCTTAGGATCGATCAATTTCCCTTCCTTCCCGCACAAATTTCACCAGCTCCCACTTGCACCGCCGCCGCCAAACGATCCTCCGCCGAAGCCTCCAAATCCGCCGCCTCCTCCCCCGGAACCACCTCCACCCCATGAACCGCCGCCGTACCACGGGCCGCCCATCCACATTCCCCCACCACGCCGGTAGCGGTTCAATCCGCCAAACCCGAATAAAAGACGCATGAGAAAACCAATGAGCGGGAAAAATACGAAAACCGCAAGGATGAGAATCTCGACAAGATTCCCAAAGGGAGCTGGGGAATTATCCGATTCCGGTTGCGGTAGCGAAACTCCGGAGAGAGTGTTCAGCGTGACCTTCTGATCCTCGGCAATGACTTGCGCCACCCGCTCGGTCATCAGCAGCACAGCGCCGCTGTAGTCGTTTTGCCGCAGAAACGGCACAGCTTCGCGGCCGAAACCGCCGACTTTGCCGTCGGGTAGGATCCCTTCGAGTCCGTAGCCGATTTCAAAGCGGTACTTTCGGTCAGTGGGTGCGACCAGAATCAGAACGCCGCGGTCTTTCTGCTTCGGCCCGATGCCCCACGCGGTTGCCAAATCAATCGAATATTGCTCGATCGGTTGGCCTTCGAGCGACGAAACCGTAACAATAGCAATCTGCGCTTTGGCCTTCTGATCGACTTCCGCGCACAGCGCCGTCAGCTTTTCCTTCGTCTCCGCGCTCAGCACGCCCGCGAAATCGTTCACATAGCCTTGCGGCTTGAGGTTTTTAACTTGCTCAGCCCTGGCGGCAACGCAAAAAACCAAAAGGAATAAAAGCGATCGCGTGAGGGTTTTCGCAAGTCGGTGTGGAGAGGACATCCGGCGTCAGCTTTCGTGGAAGTTCCATCTTAGGCTGCCCTCTCACCCAGCGTCAACGCCGTGCGGCATTGGGGCAATACTTTTGCAGGACAGCCCTCTTTGCTGTCCGCTTTCGCCCTGTTAAAACTCTGCGGGACAGCCAGGAGTGGCCGTCCTACTAGAACCTTGCGCTTCCACTTGCCAGGAGCTTGGCGTATGATCGCGGCCAAATCCGAAATTCGAGGCCTAATCGAACAAGGAACGGGGAGGAGATATGGCGAAACGAATATGGATTGCTTGCGCCTTATTTTTATTGTGCGCGGGTACCGCTTCCGCGCAGGAAGCAAAAACTGTTTTGCAGGCCGCCCAGAAAGCCATGGGTGACGTGAATTCGATTCAGTACTCCGGCACCGGCCATTTGAATGCCTACGGCCAAGCCTACGTGACCGCAGGAGCCTGGCCGATTACGAATCTCACGAGCTACACCAAAACGATCGATTTCACCACCAAGTCGGCAAAAGAAGAACTCAGCCACGCGGAGCCAGTTCCCATGGTCAAAGGCGGCGGACGGCCGTTCGGCGGCGAAGAAAAACTGGTTCACTATGTTAGCGGGCAATATGCCTGGGACATGCCCGGCAGCACGCCCAACCCTAATCTCGGAGCAGCCGCCGAGTGGCAACTGCAGATTTGGCTCACTCCGCAGGGCTTCGTGAAGGCCGCAATGGAGAACAACGCCACTGCAAAAAAGGGCACCACGGGAACGATTGTTTCGTTCATGACGGGCAAGTACAAAGTGACTGGCGTAATTGACGCCCAGAATATGGTGGCCAGAACGGAAACGTGGGTAGCCGATCCCGACGTCGGCGACAAGTCCATCGAAACCACGTTTTCGGGCTACAAGGATTTTGACGGCGTGAAATTCCCGGCGACGATCGTGCAGAAGCAGGAAGGGTTTCCCACGCTGGAGCTCACGGTGACCAGCGTGAAAGCCAACCCCGGTTTGAGCGTGTCGGTGCCCGACTCCGTCAAGACCGCCTCCATGCCTCCGGTAAGAGTGGCGGATCAAAAACTGGCCGATGGCGTCTGGTTCATGGGCGGCGGGTCCCATAATAGCGTGGTCGTCGAATTTCCAACTTACGTGGCAATCATCGAAGGCCCGCTGGGCGATGCCCGATCCGATGCCGTCATGGCCGACGCCAAGAAGCTGGTTCCCAACAAGCCGATCAAGTATCTGATCAACACGCACCACCACTTCGACCATCTGGGCGGCGTGCGAGCCTATGCTGCTGCAGGCGCCACGATCATCACCAATGAGGCGAATGTGTCCTATTACCAGAAGCTATTCAACGCTCCGCACACCCTTGACCCGGACGATTTGGCCAAGAGCCCAAAGGAGGCAACCATCATCCCAGTGAAAGAAAAGTACGTTCTCACCGACGGCGGCCAGTCGCTCGAGATTTATCACATCGACGGCGACAGCCACGCGGCGGACCTCATGATGGTTTATCTCCCGAAGGCGAAAATCCTGGTGGAGGCGGACGACTTCACACCGTCCACACCGCAAGTGCCGGCGCCGACCGGAGTTCGCCCCGCTATTTTCTCGGCCAATCTGATGAAGAATGTGCAGCGGCTGAAGCTGGATGTGACTACGATTGCGCCACTGCACGGGGTCGTGGTTCCGTTCTCCGATCTCCAAAAAGAGGTTGAGAGTGGACAAAAAGTGGCCAGCGGAAAGGGATAGAGTGGACTAGAAATGCATCCGCAGGATGGCAGGCCGAGGAAACCATTCCACCGTCCACCCCCCGCCAAATGGAAAGGGTCTGCGAATCCGTCCGAGCCAGCTCGGAAGGCTGGTGTTTCCGTTGAGAGTTTAGGTACAGTTAGGGAACGCGCCCGTAGCTCAGCTGGATAGAGCATCTGCCTTCGAAGCAGAGGGTCGGGAGTTCGAATCTCTCCGGGCGCGCCACTATTCCCAAGCATTGAAAGGCGATGCAAACGTATTCCGGAGGAGCCAATGAACATCGCGCGTCTTGTATCTATCGTCCTGGCCGCCACTGCCATTTTGTTGCAGGCAGGCGCGGCGCATGCGGCCATTAAAACGCAGTGGATTGACTACAAGCAAGGCGACACGCCGCTATCCGGATATCTCGTGTATGACGATGCTGTACAAGGACGGCGGCCCGGCGTGTTGATGATTCATGACCGGTCCGGTTTTTCCGAGGGCACCCTCGCGGATGCCCAGATGATCGCCAAGCTCGGATACGTCGTATTCGCCGAGGACATTTTCGGCAAGGGCGTGGTGCCCAAGACCGTTCCCGAGATGATGGCCACGATCGCGATTTACGACAAGGACCGTGCGCTGATGCGTGCGCGGGCCCTGGCCGGATTCGATGTGCTCAAGGCGCAGCCGATGGTGGACCCGTCGAAGATGGCTTCGGTCGGCTACTGCTTTGGCGGCACGACGGGAATCGAGCTCATCGAAACCGGCGCGCCGCTTCTCGGTTTCATTTCGGTGCACGGCGCGTTTCAGAACTTCACGCCGGAAGGCGCCAAGAACATCAAGGGGCGCGTGCTGATCCTGCACGGCGCCGAAGATCCGGTTGCGCCAATGGATGAGCTCGATAAAGTGATCTCGCAATTCCGCGCCGCCAAGGTGGACTTCGAGGTGAATCTCTACAGCGGCGCGGCGCACGGGTTTACCAAGCCGCAAAATCCTTCGGAGGTGCGCGCCGATGATGAATACAAGGTGGCGATGGCGCGCTTTCTGAAGGATCTGTTGGGCCGCTGAGGGAAGAGGGTAGCGCAGGCTTCAGCCTGTGGGGGTTGGTGCTGGCAAGGACCAAAAACCACAGGCTGAAGCCTGCGCTACTCTGGGTTACCTTGAATGCGCGGGCTCGAGACCACTCTTTTTGATGGCTGCGTAGGCGACGGGGGACGCGAGCCACTCGATCAGCGCCTTGGCCGCCTCCGGATGCATCGCCGTTGCGGGAATGCCCGCCGCAAACACGGTGACTTTCTGAGCGCCGGGCGGCAATGGGCCCACGATGTCGATTCCCTTTACCGGGCGCAGTTCGCTGATCTGTTGAAAGCCAATCTCAAATTCTCCTGTCGCGACTACTCCGCCGACCGGGTCCGCCTCGATTTTCCTGCTCTTGGACTGGATCTGGTCGCCGATTCCCAGCTTCGGAAATAATTCGGTGGAGAGATAGACGCCGCTGGCGCTGTCGGAATAGGCAATCGATTTTGCCGCCAGCAGCGTGTGCTTCAGCGCGTCCACGGTGCTGATGTCGGGCCGCGGCGCTCCGGCCTTAACGGCCATGCCGATCAAGGACTTGACGAGGTCGACGCGGCTGCCCGCGCGAACCTTGCCTTGCTTGATCAAGTCGTCCAGAGCGGGCGCGGCCAGGATGACTACATCGATGGCCTCGCCGCGTTCGAGCCGGATCGGTATGGCGTTATGGGTCGTGCCCATGGAGGGGCCGAACTCGGTAACCAGTTTGTGGTGCGTCGAGCTTTCATATTGGGGGACGAGTTCCAGGTAGGCGGCAGTGAACCCTCCCGAAGTCACGACTTTGATCTCGTCCGCGCGGACGGTGGTGCTGGTGAGCAGCGCGGACAGAAGTGCCAAGGCCGCGACTGCGGCAAATTTTCCGACGGGAATCGTTTTCATGAGATCCCTTTTTCTGCGCGCTGGCAGCGCGAACGAATCAAGCTTCCCGATCATAAGGTATTTTGATTCGGCGTGAAATCATCAAATCGCCGATGGGCTTGGCGAGAGTATGCTGCTTTGAATACCGCGGGCCGCGCCTGAATTTGGCTCAGAAGATGCCCGCTCCGTCCCGAAAAGCACGGGACGGAACGGCCGCTACAATACCGCGCTGCCTTGTTGGTGGAGGGTGTTGTAGAGGCCGCCTGGTTTTGTGCGGGCAGCCTTTTGTCTAGTCCACAATCAAGTCGAGCCACGCGCAAACCGCGCGAGGCATTGCGTTCCGGGGCGGTCGGATGTATGTTGGCGGGCAGCCCGGAAGTCAAAATCGAAATTCCCGCGTAAGGACACAACAACGGAGGAATCCCAATGAAATACGCACTGTGGATTGCCACGCTTCTGCTGGCCGTGGTTCAGCAGCAGCCGGCCCTGGCACAAGGAAGCGGCGATAGTCTGGTGAAACAAGCCGTGGCTGCGGAAGGCGGCGCCGATGCGCTGCGCGGCGTGAAAGGACTGGCCATCAAGGGCGACGCAAAATTCTGGGAGCCGGGGCAGTCGTTCGCTCCCGACGGCGAAACCCGCTTCATGGGGGATGCGACGTTTACAATGACCTGGGATCTGGCGGGCGGAAGCGCCCGCACCGCATGGGTGCGCGATCAGAAATATCCGGACCCGATCGTGCTGAAATATACAGAGACCTTGATGCCCACGATCGGCTTCGTTACCGATGAAAAGGGCAGCCAGCCCATGTCCGGCATCCGCGAGGCTGCGCAACTGCGCGAACTGGAGCGCGTCTCGCCGTGGCTGCTGGTCAAGGCCCTGGACGAACCGAAAAATGTCGACGCCGCGGGATCTCAAAAGCTCGGCGCGCAGTCTTTGCCGGCCGTTTCCTTCGCCGACGGCGGAACGACGTTCATCATTCTGTTCGATCGCAAGACGCATCTGCCCGCGGCCATCCGCACGCGCGATGACGACAACATACACGGCGATTCAAACTACGACGCCGTGCTTACGGACTGGAAAGCAGTCAATGGCGCGCAGATCGCCCAGTCGCTCTCTTTTCAAATCGGCGGCGTCGAGGTGGCCAAGCTCAACTATCGCGACGTCACTGCGAATCCGGCCATCGCGGCGGACACGTTTGCGGTGCCTGACTCCGTAAAAGCGGCGGCCAAACCGGTAGCGACGAGCAACGTGCCCTATCAATGGGTGATGCGGCGGCTCTTCCTGACGCGGCTTCTGGACAGCGACAATATTATTTTCCCCAACGGCGGCGGCCTGAAACTTGTTGAGCTTGCCCCTAACGTGCAGCATGTCGAGGGTGGCACGGCCAATAACCTGATCATCGCCATGAAGGATTATCTGGTGATTTTCGATGCGCCCTACGGCGAGCTGCAATCGCGCTGGGTCATCGACGCGGCCAAGGCGAAGTATCCCGGCAAGCCGATCAAATTTCTCGTGCTGACCCATCAACATATGGATCATACCGGAGGGATGCGCACCTATGTGGCCGATGGCGCGAACGTGATCGTACCGAGCCCGGACAAAGCCTATTTTGAAAAGGACGTCAAAGCCCCGCACACGATCGTTCCCGACGATCTGCAGAAGAAGCCGCGGACGCCGGAGATCGTCGAAGTCAAGGACGAGATGACGATCAAGGATGACGCGACCCAGATTCACCTCTATTTCATTCCCAATCCGCACGTGGTGGGGATGCTGATCGCAAACATCGTCACGGGAAACGCCAACATCGTGTACGTTACCGATCTCATTTCACCGCGCGGGCCGATTGAACGTTCGGAGGCGACCGCGTCCGTGGGCACGATCCTCAGGAAGTACAACATCAACGGCGCGTTGATCGCCGGCGGCCACGGCACGACCGTCAAGCAATCGGACATCACTGCGCAACTGGCTGCGAATTAGGTTTGAGTAGCGCGGGCTTTAGCCTGCGGGTTTTGGTACTTGCGAGGAGCAGCCGCCACAGGCTGAAGCCTGCGCTACAAAAATGCTGCTACTTCCTCTCCGGCTTGTTATAGTCGCGGCCGGGAAGTTTATCGGCGTGGTTTACCCTGTCATCGTATTCCTTGATCGCGGATAGCGTGCAGGGATGCGCGTCCAGCACCCAGTCCTTCCGCAATTTCCAGAAACCTGTGATCGACCAGGGCTGCGTATAATTTTTCGCGTCGTCAAAAGTGAAGACAATTTTCAGCGTGTCCTGGTCCACGCGCTGCCAGCGCTCGGTCTGGTGCATGGACTCGCTGATGGGAAACCCTTGCCAGGTGAGAAACGCCTTGCCGTTGTAAGCGGCGGAATCGACCACGAAAGTGTCTCCGTCCCAATGGCCTATGGAATATCCCATGTATTCGGGATCGGCATCCGCGGGAATTTTCCGCCCGTCCGTCCAGACTTCGCGCCAATTGTCGTAATACTCGAAGTGCTGCACCAGCCTGTCGCGAGTCAGAAGGATTTCAAACGGCCGCGGAGTAAAGAAATTGCGGGACACGCCGAATGGATCGCAATCGAGCACGGCTCCGGCAGCAATGAATTTCGCATTGGCCAGGTATTGCTTCTCGCCCGCGGGGGTGAATGGGGGAAGCGGATTGGGATGGCCGCCGAGATCAAGCGGATTGACTTCGCCCTTCGGCTGCATGTAAGGGGCTGGATTCCAAATTCCAGTCAGGTCATGCGCGTCGAAGGCCCCTGCCTTGGCATTCGACTTCGCGGCGCCGGAGCGATCTGTCTGGGCGCGCCCGACCGCCAGGAAGGCCAGCGCCGCCGCCAAGGCAACCGCTGAACCGAAGAGGCAATTTTTCATTCCGCGACTCCCTTCACTGCCCCACCAGCGCCCGTCGAGTCAAATTTGGCATATTGCATGGCGAGACCTTGGCTCGGGATAAAGTTCACGTCCGAAGCGCCGCTACTGCGGGGGCTGCTCGCCCAATGCGCCCCCCGTCAACTCCGAGCCATCGGGGAGCACAACCTTGCGCAGCATTCCCACCGGCGTGCCCTTCTTGCTGGGAACGAAGGTGATCGCGATCTGGTCGCCGGAATGCAAAGTTTCCCTGGACCAGCCGGCTCTTTTCAGAACTGCCGGTGCGAGGGTTTCGATCGTCCAGTTCACGGCCTTGCCGGAATCGTCCTTCACATCCAGGAAAACCTGGCAATGAGGATTGGACCAGTAAAATTCCGTCACGGTTCCCTTCAGTGTCTTGGGATGTTGGATGTCGTAATCGGATCCCCCGTGGTGTGCGAACATCGGAATGCAAACGATCAGGACGCCGGCAATCAGTCCGAAACCCTTTATCGGATTACTCTTCATGGAACACCCCTTGGCGCATTTCCCGCAAATCCATTTTCCCCGTGTGAAGAAAATTTGCCCGCGTTTCCAGCTCTCCAGGCACGAATAGAATCAATATACCATCTCAGGGGACGCTGAGAATGTTTGGTACGCCAAGCAGCGCTCACTGTCAAGAAAAAATGCCTGGTTACGAGAGTTGCGAATCTCGCCGCCCGTGGCCAATGGGGATGGACCTGCATAAATCACAAGGGGGAACCTGGCGGTTCCCCCCTCGTGACTTTCTGGTTTTCGCGTGGCGGCCTTTTATCCTCGCCGCCTGCGTTTTGCACCGCGTGCGCGGTGTGATTTAAATTGATATTCGTCTTTCTTACATGTTTGCAAGCTCGGTGGAGTCAATCTCCTTTCCGTGGCATTGCTACCTTACGCATCCTTTTTACTATTTTCCCCTGGAAAAGAATATGACCTGGGTCACTCCTGCGAGTGACCGTGGTCACACGGTGGCTTCGGTAAAATCGGGCCGGAGGATTGCCTTCCGTGGTCGTTAGTTATATGTTGCCCGTCGGACCGTAAGCCGCCATTGGAAACGCAGTTCACGCAGCTGGGTTGGATGTTTGCGTGTCCTCAGAAACTCATTTTTGGAAGATTCCGAAACGGAGAGGTACCACCATGCGAAGATTTCTTGTTGCATTCTTGTCGGCGGCCTTGCTTCCGGGAATAATGGCCGCGCAGGCCGTCACGGGCGAGAAGGCCGAGACGGTAAAAAAAGAGATCATGAAAATTGAGGATGAAAAAGTGGCCGGACTTCTGCGGGGCGGCTCGGAGCCTGTCGATTGGATCAAGCAGTATGACGCGGAGGAGGTCGCCCAAACGAATATTGACGGAAGCAGCCCCAGTAAAGCGGAAGTCGAAGCGGGGCTGCAACCGGGCGTATTTAAAATGAACTCGATGAAGCAAGATGGGCACCAATTTCGCGTGTATGACGACGGAAAAGTAGCCGTGGTCACCTACCACGCCCTGGGCGTCCTTGAACGGAACGGCAAAGTGACGCCGCGGGAAAGCAATTTTTCGGATGTGTGGGTGAAACAGAACGGGGCGTGGCTGCGCGTCCTGCACGCGGAAAGAGAAATCACCAAGAAGTCCGCGGCCAGTCAGTAAGATGGTTCAACCCGGAATAATGAATAGCGCGATCCGGAGGAAATCATTGGAGATGAAAATAATTGAAACGAAGGAGTGGAGAATAGAGATGAATCGTTCACGCAATCGGGCCACACGCGAACTCTCTACTCGTGCGCGCGCCGTTTTGTTTCCGCTTTGCATGATTTTGGCCGCGGCCGGTGTTGCCAAGGCGCAGGACATGACTACCTCGCGAATCGAGCACGCCGACAAAGAGCCGCAGAACTGGCTCACGTTTTACGGAAATTACCGCGGCTGGAGTTACACCCCCCTCAACCAGATCACTCGCGAAAATGTGAAAAGCATTGTGCCCGTGTGGGCGTTCCCGGCGGGATTCCCAACGGGCACGGCTGGGCTGCGGCCAGGGCTGGAAGCAGCGCCGCTGGTCGTCGATGGCGCCCTCTACCTCGAAGGCATGCAGAACAATGTTTATGCGATCGAAGCGGCCACGGGCCGGTCGATCTGGACCTACGAGTACAAATGGCCGGAAGTGAAAACGTTCAGCATACGCGGCGCTCGCGGAATTGCGTACGGAGACGGCCGGATCTACATGGGCACGCAGGACAATCACGTTGTGGCCCTCGATGCGAAAACTGGCGCGGAAATCTGGAACATTCACGTCGAGGAAAATTCCGATTGCCAATGCCGCATCACCGCCGCGCCGCTTTTCGTGAAAGGCAAAGTGATCACCGGCAACGCCGGCTCCGGCTACCAGGCGCTGCGCGGCCATATCAACGCGTACGACGCCAAAACCGGCGGACTCGTCTGGCACTTCGAAGTGATCCCCGCTCCGGGCGAACCGGGCGCGGAGACCTGGGCGGGCGCCGAAGACAATTACTGGAAGACGGGAGGAGGCGGGGCCTGGTTCACCGGCACGTACGATGCGGACACTAATCTGCTTTTCTGGGGCACGGGTGATCCGACTCCGATTAACGGAACACTGCGCCCGGGCCCCAATCTGTACACCGCATCGCTCCTTGCGCTCGACGTTGATACCGGAAAATTGAAATGGTTTTTCCAGGAAACTCCGCACGATCTGTACGACTATGACTCGGCGGCGGAGCCAGTCCTCGTTGACATGGACGTGCCCGGGCACAAGCGCCAGGTGATCGTCCATCCAACCAAGAACGGCTTCACCTACGAATACGACCGCGAAACCGGAAAATTTCTGCGCGCCTTCGCGTACAGCTCTCCGAACTGGACCAAAGGCATAGACGAGCGCGGCAATCCCATTAATCCCATCGTTCCCAAGGAACAAAAGGATTATTTAGTTTGTCCGAGCATTCACACGGGCGGGCGCGGCATTCAACACTCGGCCTACAGCCCGCGCACCGGATGGTGGTACACCTCCGACTTTGAACTGTGCACCCATTTTGTGGACGGAGGAGACAAAGGGGATCAACTGAATCCCAATGTTCCGCCAAACATCGGCGCTTTCGACCCGGTGACAGGAAAGAAAGAGTGGACCTTCAACACCAAGTACTACAACATGTCGTCGCTGCTGGCGACCGCGGGCGACCTGATTTTTGGCGGCGATCTGGAAGGCAACGCCTTCGCGCTGGACGCTCGAACCGGGCAGAAACTCTGGTCCTTCAACACCGGCGGGCGCATCGCTTCCGCCGCTGTCAGCTATTCCGTCAACGGGCGGCAGTACATCGCCATTGGTTCAGGCGGAGGCTCGGAGACGGAAGGGCGGCTGGCGAGAATTTATCCGGAAGCGGCGGCGCACATCGCGCAACCCGCTTCCACACTTTTTGTTTTTGCACTGCCGGAGAAGGCAAAGTAAACTCGCGGAAACTTTTTGTGAATAAACCACTTTTCATTTGGGGCGCCACAGATCGATGACCCGCAAGTACGATAAGCAGCAAATCAGGGAATTCTATGATTTAGTAAGCTCCCACTTCAACGAGTTGTGGGGCGATCATATCCATCATGGCTATTGGATTCGCGGCGACGAAACGAAAGAAAGAGCGCAGATTCAGCTCATCGAGCATCTTGCTCAAATCGCGAAAATTCAGCCCGGGCATAAGATTCTGGACGTGGGTTGCGGCACCGGCGCCAGCAGCGTTTACCTGGCCAAACATTACAAAGTGGAAGCAACAGGAATTACGATTTCTCCCGTTCAAGTCAGCCTGGCGAATCTGGCGGCGGCCAAGGAAGATGTGAAGGCATCGTTTCTCTTAATGGACGCCGAAGCGATGAAATTTGAGAAACCGTTTGATGTCATCTGGTCGGTGGAATCCATATCGCATTACCAGGACATCGGAAATTTTTTCGCCTCCGCCGCAAAATTATTGAAGCCCAACGGGACCGTTGCCGTGATCGATTGGTTTAAAAAGCCGAATTTGAATCCGGGGGAGTACAAACGAAATATCCTCCCCATTGAAAAAGGGATGCTGGTCGAACTCGGAACGATGGAGGAATACGAGACCTGGATGAAATCGAGCCGGTTGAAAATAATCAAGACCGAGGTGCTGAATGAGCACTGCGCCAAATCCTGGGACCTTGGCCTGGACCTCCTCAGGAACAGGTCGCTCTGGAAGCTGGCCGCCACAAACGGCGCCCTGTTCGTTGATTTTCTTAAAGCTTGTCGGGCCATTCGAGCCGGCTTCGCCTCGGGAAATTTTGTCTACGGGCTCGTGGTCGCCCAAAAGATTTAGCGGAAACAGCGTGGGGATCAATCGAGAATGCTTCTGAGCTGAATATGCCCATGGACGAACGCCTTCGCAATTTGCTGAAAGAAATAGAAGAGCATGGCCTGGAAAATGACGCGCGCGTGACCGAGCGCCCGCGCAAGATGCTCAACCTGGAGCCCGCCAGCGCGCAACTCCTCAGCATCCTGGTGCGCGCCAGCGGAGTGACGCGCGCGATCGAGATCGGCACCTCGAATGCCTACAGCACCATCTGGCTGGCGTGGTCCCTCGCGCCGGCCGGCGGCCGGATCCTCAGCATCGACCGCAATCCCGACAAGCACGTCCTGGCGCGAGAGAATCTCCGCCGCGCGAATCTGCTCGACCGCGTGGAGCTGCGCACGGGTGACGCCGGCGAAATTTTGCGCCAGCTCGCCGGGCCGTTCGATCTCTTGTTTCTGGACGCCGATCGCCGCAGTTTCCCCGAGCAGTTTCAAATCCTGCTGCCCAAGCTCGCCCCCAAAGCGCTGGTCGTCGCAGATAACGTTCTTTCCCATCCCGAAGAGATTGCCGAGTATCTGAAATTAATTTCCGGCCTCGCGGATTTCCAGCACACCATCGTGCCGGTCGGCAAGGGCCTCAGCATTGCCTACCGCGGATAGGCCGGCACGCCGAAGGTGGCGTTTGGAATTCGTATTGACGCGCCGCGACGAGTCGAGTAACTTGCAGCAATGGCCAAGAAAAAGAACACCAAGAAAAATCAGAAGTACGCTTTCCTCGGGAATCTGGATCGTCTCGGCGGCAAAAAACTGATGCAGCACGGCGCCGAGGAATCCTCGCGCGCAAAGGAATCGCGCAAGCACTCCGTTGGCGGCGCCCGCAAGTCCGGTTGACACTGCCCTACTCTCCAAAGTTTTGCGGAACGAGTCAATCGCCATGAACTGCAAGAAGTGGCCATTGTTTTGCGCCATGTCGGTTGGGCTTCTGATTTTTGGCGGCCCCACACTCGCGCACCACGGAAACGCCGCGTACGACTTGGAGAAGCCGATCACCCTGAAGGGCGCCGTGACGGAATTCGTCTGGTCAAATCCCCATGTGCAAATTTATTTTGACGTGAAGGACGACAAGGGCAAAGTCGTGCATTGGGCCAGTGAAACGGTCAGTCCGGGCCTGCTGGCGAGGTCTGGCTGGACGAAGGATGAGTTGAAGGCGGGAGACGAAATCACGATCACGCTGGGCCCCGCAAAAAATGGCGCGCCCATAGGATATGCGCTCAAAATCGTGCTCGCGAATGGCAAACAGCTGATTCTGGGTCAAGGCCGCGACACGCCCTACACTCCGTAACGCTCCCCGCTACATCTCCGCCAAAGCCAGCTTCATGTCCGCCTTCTTCCAGCCTTTCTCGAATTTCTCCTGTGCCGCGGCGGCTTCGGCGGCCCTGCCTTCGGCCTTTAAGCTCTCCGCCAGCCCGAACCATGACCGCGCGTTGTTCGGGTTGCGCTTCAGGTCCTCCCGGAAGACACTTTCGGCCTCGGATGTTTTGCCCGCTTTTAGCAACGCCGCGCCGAGCGGTTCTCGCAGGGGGTAGAGCCAGTCGGGCGGTTCGTCGTAGTCCAGCGCATCCTGGAGTGCGACAGCGCTTCGCAGATGATTAATTGCGGCGTCGGCCTGTTCTTGCTGGCGGGCAATATGAGCCTCTGCCAAATGAGCCATGATCTGCGGAATCATTTCCGCGTTGTGCGGTCCGACCGGATTGGTGGAGATCTTGATCATTTCCGGTGTTGCGCTTTGCAGCGCCGCGAGCTCTGCGCGCGCCTCGTCGAGTTTGCCGCCATTGGCCGCAGCAAGGGCGCGCGCGAAATGCCAGGTCCCGTTGCTGATGGCGAACGATGGATCGGGCTGGGCCTCGGCCAGGATGTCGGTCCAGCGATGGAATCGGACCATAATTTCTAGCGGCAGGCTGTAGAACGCGTCCAACGCTTCCAACTCTTTCACGTGTGGGCCGACGAACTCCTGGACCTTCCTGGCGGCGGCCAGCGATGCCGCGTAGTTGCCCAGGAACGCGTTCTCCACTGAAATGAAGTGCAAATTATGCGAGTAGTACATCATCGGATAGATGCCCTGTGGATGCGCGACAGCGAAGTAGGCTTCATCGGCGCGCGCCGCGACCTCATTGGTCTTCTCGGAAGCCTCATGGTCGCCGGTGCGGATGTAGATGTGCGCAGGCATGTGCACCAGGTGGCCAGAGGCGGGAGCAAGGCCCGCCAGGCGGTGTGCGGATGCCAGCGCCATTTCCGGGTGCGATGACGCTTCGACCGAATGAATGTAGAAGTGGTTCGCGCCAAGGTGGGTTGGATCGCGCTTCAGCACGGATTGCAGCACGCTGACGATTTCACCGGTGCCCGGCGCGGGCTTGCCGTCTCGGTCGTAGAGCTTCCAGGGGTGCAGGTTCATGCCGCTTTCGGCGAAAAGTGTGGCGGCGTCGAGGTCGCCTGGATACCGCTTGTAAACTTCGCGCATGGCGTCGTGATAGGCGGCTTCGAGCTTGTCGTAGTCGGGTTTAGGGGCGTCGGTGTAGCGCTTGGCCAGCGCCTGGATGTAGTCGCGTTCCTTTGCGGGGCCGCCTGCGGAAAGCGCGAGCGCCTTCTGGACGGCGGCGTAGGCCTGTTTCTCTCCGTCTGCATCGACGGGCATGTTGTAATTTGTGCCCTGCACCAGGGCGATGCCCCAGTAGGCCATGGCCATCTGGGGATCAAGTTCGGCAGCTCGCTGGAAGCAGCGCTGTGCCTGGTTATGATTGAACCCATAATCGAGCGCCACGGCGCGGTCGAACATCTTCTGCGCCTCCGGGCTGATTGTCTTGACGGCGTGATGCGCGTTGCCGAAACCGGGCGCCGTACAAGCGCTCGTTGCCGCTTGCGCCGGGGGCAGTCGTGAGGATTGTTGCGCTTCTTGTTGTTGCGCGGTTGCTTTTGCGGGCCAGGAGAGGAGCGCCGTGAACGCCACGATCCAGAATACCGATCGCAGCGTGAAGCAGGACTCCAGCGACAGGGACGGCCTCGGGACACGCGAGTGGACCTGGAAATTTATTCCTTGCTTGGGAAAAAACATGGGGCAGGGCCTCCGCAATCTGGCCTTTCGCTAAAAGACAGCGTCAGTGCCGCATTGGCCCGATTATAGGGTCATTCTTTGCGCCGGCAAAATGTACTTGGTGATTTTCGCATGCTTTCCTATTTGTCCGCCGCTAATTTGAATTTTTGGACTCTACGTCCATCCACGGACTCGCCTACATAGATGTTGCCTTTGGAGTCCACCGCCATGGTGTGCGCATGCATGAATTCGCCTACCTGGTGTCCGGGCCGGCCGAAGCTGCCGAGCACCTGCCCCGTGGCTCGATCCGCCACATCCACTTCCTCATCGATTTCATTGATCACGTACATATATTTCTCTCCTGGATCGCGGGAAAATTCGACCGAGGAACACGATCCCACCAGCGCCGCGTCTCTTTGGGCTCCTGTTCCGGACGTGGACGCGGGAGTCCACACCTTAAAACGGAACGGCATGTCTT
>Ga0210401_10000124_pt1 | contig 88970 bp, 70 predicted proteins | sample IncBWH32MmetaG_FD_150866 | JGI IMG/M metagenome (GOLD analysis project Ga0210401, IMG submission 150866) | Forest soil microbial communities from Barre Woods Harvard Forest LTER site, Petersham, Massachusetts, United States - Inc-BW-H-32-M | ecosystem: Environmental > Terrestrial > Soil >...
AAGCACAAACCTCGCAGTGTGAGGTAGATGCGGCTAATAGTGAATGAATTAGTGTAGCTCGCCCGGAACTATCGGGGCCGATGATTTCCGAGATGGCGCCGCGGGGGAAACCCTCGATGACGGCGTCCAGGGATGGGAGGCCGGTAGGGAGGATTTCCCGAGGTTTGAAGTCGGAGCGAAATCCGAGCGTAGTGGAGAGAGTGGCGCTTGGGTTCATGCAATTTCGCCTTTTCTTCGCCAGCACTATTGTGGCGCTGCAGAAGGGAATTGTCAAGAGTCTCGACGCCGGTTATTGAACGAAACGGCGGGCGGATAAAGCGCCGCCTGCTCCCTACATGTGGCGCTATTGGCGGTTTGGCGCAAACACCTGTATTCCTACGGCGGTGGTCGGTGCATAAATATAATTTGTGTTGCTGTCTACCGCAAGAGCGTGCCCACCACTAGTGGTAACGTTGCCCAGGAATTGGTTGGTCTCAGCATCGATTACGCCTAAATTCGCGTTTCCGAAGTAATACAGGTTGTTCCCGGGATTGAACCAAATCTCATCCCCAGCGGAAAGGGTATTAGTCGCGAGAATATTCCCATTCCTCGCGTCGATGGCGGTGCCACACGAAGTCATAATGCGCTGTAGAGGGCCTAGTGCCAAGCCAGCAGGGCTGCACCCAATCTTATAGCTGTTAGTCATGGTCATCGTGAGAGGCTCAAATTCGTCAACCGACCCCTGAGTGGCACTGGCTCCTGGTACGGAAATCAAAAACCGAGACGTTTGCGGGTTCCAGACGGGTTGTTCTAGTCCGGATTGCGTACTTGGATAGGTATACTTCCCCAAAACGGTTTGACTATCGGCAGAGATGAACGTCACGTAGGGCGGATTATCGCTGGGGTTGGTGATCATGATGATGTGATCCAGAGGGTCATAAGCCAGTTCATCCGCCCGGCATTTACCACCGGTTGAGATTACAGCCACGACTGCCCTGGCAGCCAAATCAACCACTTTCACAGTGCTATCGCCGTCACCAACGTAAAGCTGGTTCATCAGAGGAATCGCGACTACGCCATTGGGACCTCCGACATTGCACCCCGGTGTCGGAGCCGGAACAATCCCAGCAAACCCGGTCTCGGCGGAGCTGGATGGGACACGAAACAAAAATACATTCGCGTAAGTACTGATGACATCAACGCGACCCTGGCCTCTTCCATTGCCTCGATCGGCCAAGTAAAGCCTCTGACTGTCTTGATCGATCCAGGCTATATCGAAGCTCTGGAGGTTAGTATCCATCGGAATGGTTGTTACGAGCTGGTAGTTGGACAAGACCTGCGTGGACGCTACTCCGCATAGGGAGATTCCTGACAGTACCAACAGTGGGATTGTGAGTAGTTTAGTGGGCTGCATGAGCACTCCTTTTTTCGTCGCCGGTTCGAGTTGCTGAACCAGCGATCTTAGGTACGGCTTCTAAACGGCAGGCAGTAGTATACGTCCCGGTACCAAGAAGATCAAGAGATATTACAGTTACCCTTGCGCCGCCGGTGTCGACAACGGCTGTCGAGCAAATGACTGGTGCCTCGCCAGTAACTCCAGCAGCGGCGACGGCAGCGGGCGCCCTCGATTCTTACCGTCGTAAGCCGTAGTTGACTCAGGAAACGGCCACGTCTTACCATGGTAAGTATCATGACCAAAGCTACAATTTCCACCAAAGGTCAGATAGTGATCCCCAAAACAGTCCGCGATCGGCTCAATCTCAAGGCCGGCACTGAGGTTGTGATCGATGTCCGTGGCGAGTCTCTTATCATGAAGCGCGCGGTGCGCAACTTTCCGGATTGGCGCACTATGCGCGGAATGGCGCGGGGCGGTCCAAGCTTAACCAAAGCGTTGCTCGAAGAGCGCGCCTCCGAAAAAGCCCACGACGATGCCCGCCTCAAAGGTCATTGATTCTTGGGCGATGGTGGCCTGGATTCAGGATGAGCCCGGTGGTAACGAACTTGAAGCATTTCTGCTGAAGGCCGATGCCGGCAAGCTTCAACTGTTCATGAGTTGGTATAACGTCGCAGAGACTTTTTATACCGTTGCCAAGCGCAAGGAGTTCGCCGTTGCCGAGGAGTTCCTGGCGCGGTTGCCATCCCTCCCTATACGCCTAGTCTTACCCGACGAAGAGGGCATCATGGCGGCGGCCAGAGTGAAAGCTGCGCACTCAGTAGCTTTGGGAGATGCATTTGCGATCGCGCTGGCACAAAGCGAAGGAGCCAGCGTGATTACCGGGGATCATGAAATTCGGCGCTGCAAGTTGGTTCCAGTCGAATGGGTTGGCGCCTGAGCCTGCGCTACCATAAAACATTAACCCCCTGATGGCTTTGCGCTTCTACAACACTCTGACGCAACAGGTCGAGCCCTTTGCGCCGCTTCAAGGCAACACTGTGCGCATGTACACATGCGGTCCGACGGTGTATCACTATGCCCACATAGGAAATTTTCGCACCTTCACGTTCGAAGATATTTTACGGCGCTGGCTGCGGGCACGCGGCTACCAGCTCGATCACGTCATGAACATCACCGACGTAGAGGACAAGATCATTCGCAACGCAGCCGCGGCGAACAAGTCGCTTACCGAGTACACCGAACAATACACGCAGGCGTTTCTAGACGATATGGCGGCGCTGCGCCTGGAGCGTCCCGAGCGGCTGGTCAAGGCCACCGACCACATCAAGGAAATGGTGCACGCGATACAGGAATTGAGCTCGCGAGGCTTCACTTATCAAAGCGATGGTTCGGTCTACTATCGGATCTCGAAGTTCCCTGGTTACGGCAAGCTATCGCACAACGATTTCAGCGGCATTCGGGCAGGGGCGCGTGTCGATGTGGATGAATACGACAAAGCCAATGCACGCGACTTCGTTCTGTGGAAGGCTCCCAAGGACAGCGAGCCGTTCTGGGATAGCGAGATCGGTCCAGGCCGGCCGGGCTGGCACATCGAATGCTCCGCGATGGCGATGAAGTACCTGGGCGAGACTTTGGATATACACGCCGGCGGCGTCGATCTGATCTTCCCGCATCATGAGAATGAGATCGCGCAATCGGAAGCGATCACGTCCAAACCATTTGCGCGCTTCTGGTTGCACGCGGAGTTTCTGAGTATCGAGGCGCAGAAGATGTCGAAGTCGGCGGGCAACTTCTATACATTGCGCGACCTGCTCGAAATGGACTATGAGCCGGAGGTGGTCCGCTACCTGCTGGCGTCGGTGCCGTATCGCAAGAAATTGAATTTCACCTTTGATGGGCTCAAAGCGGCGGCCACGGCCATTGACCGGCTGAGAAATTTCAAGCTGCGTCTGGAGACCGACAAATATCCGGAAGGGGCTAACGAGAAGATTCTGGAACGGACGGAGACCTCAGCCCGGCGATTCGGCGAGAGTCTGGACGACGATCTGAACACAGCGGAAGCGCTGGCCGCGCTGTTTGAGTTCGTCCGCGACGCCAACACCGCAATGGATGCGGGTGAGTTTCGCGCCGGCAACGCGACTCCGGCGCTGGAACTGCTGGCGCAATTCGATGCGATCTTCGACGTCCTGCGGCCGTCTCAAAAACAGGCCGGTATCTCGGATGCCGAGGTCGAGAGCCTGATCGCGGAGCGCGCGCAATCGAAGAAAGGCCGTAATTTCGCGCGAGCCGACCAGATCCGGCAGCAACTGCTGGACGCCGGCATCATCCTCGAAGACACCAAAGAAGGAATACGCTGGAAGAGAAAGTAATCGTCATGAAGATTGAAACCAAAGCCATCCATTCAGGCGACCGGAAACCCGACCCAGACAAGCCCGGCGCGTTTATTCCGGTCACCACGCCGGTTTACACCGCCTCCAGCTACATCTACGAAAGCACGGCCAAACTAGACCGCGTGCTCGGCCGGGAAGAACCGGGTTTTTGCTATTCGCGCTATGACAACCCGACCAATGCAGCGCTCGAAGAACTGATGACGTCGCTAGAAAATGGGCACGGCGCGCTGGCGTGCTCGTCGGGAATGACGGCGATTCATATTGCGCTGCTGGCCGCGCTCACAGACCGCCCGAAATCGATCGTAGCCGCCAGTGCTCTTTATGGCGCGACCACCAGCCTGATGACAAAAGTGTTGGAGCCGCTGGGAATCGAAATCAATTTCGTCGACATTTGCGACCTGGACGCGATTCGGCAAAAGATTGCCGACGCGAAGCCGGGATGCGTCTTCATGGAGACGATTTCGAATCCGCTGCTGAGGGTCGGCGATATGGACCGGATTGCCGAACTGACGCGCGCCGCGGGAGCCGCCCTGATAGTGGACAACACTTTCGCGACCCCGCTGTTGCTGCGCCCGCTAGAGCACGGAGCGCATATGGCGGTTCACAGCCTAACCAAGTTTCTGGGCGGTCACGGCGATGTTCTGGGTGGCATTATCGTCGCCGACGAGCATCACAGCGAGATTATTCGAACGCTCGGCCGGACGGTCGGGCCGGCGCTGGGGCCCTTCGAAAGTTATCTGACCATGCGAGGCATCAAGACTTTCGCGCTGCGAATGGAGCGGCACTGTTCGAATGCCTGCCGCGTGGCTACTTGGCTGAGCTCGCATCCTGGGGTCGCACGCGTGCATTACCTGGCCGATCCTGCTCATCCGGATGCCGCGGTGATCCGCAGGCTTCTACCGGATGGCCTCTATGGCGCGATCGTGACGTTTGAGTTGAAGGACGGGAACAAAGAGGATGTGTTCCGTTTCATGGACCGCTTGAAAGTAGTCGTGCGAGCCACTTCGCTGGGGGATGTTCATAGCACGGTGCTTTATCCGGTAATTGCGTCGCATCGGGATGTGGCGCCGAAGCAGCGGGAGCGTATGGGTATCCATGATGGGCTGGTGCGATTGTGTGTGGGGATTGAGGCGGTCGATGACATTATTGCGGACCTGGAACAGGCGTTAGGCTAGCGTTCGCCGGCTCGCGCCGCGATGCCCGATTCGGGAGCCTCGATTTGCACCAACTCCCCCGCGCCTACCGGAACCGTGCTGCTGATGGTCTGCGGAGCGCGGAAGAAATCGAAATAAGAAATCTGTCGCACGCATGACACCGTACATAACGGCGCGCACGATTTCTCGGTGAGATACTCCCGGCGAATGTCGTCCACTGTGTATTCAACGAGTGGCTTGGCCGGAAAACCACGCTGCTGAGAGCAGTAATGCACCAGGCCGTTCTCGCAAATGTACAGATACCGCGCGCCCGCGCGACATCGCCAATTGCTGGGTCGTCCGTGCGCGATGGCATCCTGGTAGTAATTGATCTGCGAGAAGTTTCGTTTCTCGAAGTCTTTCATGGCCAGGAACACGGCGCGTTCCCGCTCGCCGATCGGGCGGAGCTGTCCATCGCCATCGTGAATGATTCCGACCGTCGAAGTGAAACCCAGCTCGATCGCGCGTTTGCCGACAATCAGCGCGTCTTCCGGGTTGTGGATACCGCCGCCCAGCACGGAGTTGATGTTCACATGGAACAAGGCGTGCTCGGCCAGGATCTGCAGTTTTTTGTCCAGTACTTTCAGGCTTTTCTTCGACACGTCGTCGGGCATGACGTTATCGATGCTGATCTGCATGTGATCGAGGCCGGCGTCGTTCAATTGTTGGACGCGTTGAGCCGTCAGCAGGTAGCCGTTGGTGATGATGCCAGCGATGATCCCGCGGCTGCGGACATGCGCGATCAGCCGGTCAAGGTCCGGGTGCAGGAGCGGTTCGCCGCCGCTGAAGGTCACTATCGTGGTGCCCAGCGCCGCCAGCTTGTCCAGCCGCTTGATCATCAGTTCGGTGTCGACCGGCTTGGAGAAGTCATCGTACTCGTTGCAGTACGTACACGAAAGATTGCAACGGCGGATGGGAATGATGTGTGCCATCACCGGGTGGTCGGTAGACACAACGCCGTTGAATATCATTCGCCACTCGCGCGCGCGGCGGTTGAGCGCCCGGATGTCTCTGCGAAATTTGAATCCCAATTTTGGCATCACCAACGCTTATTTTCTATTGAATCATACTCATGCAAGTAACGCATGGGATTGGAACCGAATGGTTCCTGGCGAGATCTAAACAGCGATAACACGCGCCCGGAGCGATCTCTATTTCTTTGTAACCCAATCGTCGGGAGGCGACACCTAATATTAGCAGCGTGGTATTCTGAGGGCTGCGCGCGAACTGATGTTTGAGTTCCTGTTTAAATATCCAACTACGGCATTCAGCAAAGGCACTTTCGTGCTACTCGGGCAGTGGCCTCTGTGGTTGCTGATCGCCGCGTTTGTGGCCGCGGTCCTCGGACTAGGCTGGACGATCTGGCGTCGGCGCAGGGCGGTGGCGCCTACCATGCGCGGCCCTCGCACGGCGGTGGTGTGGATTTTGCAGAGCCTGCTGGTTTGCCTCCTGCTCTTCCTGTTGTGGCAGCCCGCCTTGAGCATTGCAACGCTGCGGCCTCAGCAAAACATCGTCGCGGTCGTGATCGACGACAGCAAAAGTATGACGACCCAGGACGACGGCAAGTCGCGTCACGATCAAATGTTGAGCACGCTCAACGACGGCCTACTCAAGAGCTTACAGTCTAAATTTCAAGTTCGACTTTATCGTTTGGGCGACCATGTGGAGCGGATCGAAAAGCTGGAGCAGTTGAATGCTTCTCTTCCGGCTACCCACATCGGTGACAACCTCAAAGAAGTGCTGGCGGACTCGGCGACACTGCCGATTGGCGCGGTGGTGTTGCTTAGCGACGGCGCCGACAATAGCGGCGGGATCGACTTGGATACCATCTCGGAGATCAAGCGGCAGCGGATCCCGATCCATACGGTCGGGTTTGGCCGGGAGCAGATGGCCCACGATATCGAAGTCACCGATGTTCAGCTGCCGGTTCGCTCGCTGGCGAAATCGCGCCTGCAGGCGGTGGTCACCTTTCACCAGCACGGATTCAGAGGCGACAAGGTCCGATTGGCGATCCGTGAGAGCGGGAAGGTACTGGCGAGTCGCGACGTGGTCTTGAAGGGCGATGGCGCCGCGCAGACCGAGGCGGTGTTGTTCAACGCTGGAGAGGCTGGAGTGAAGAATCTTGAATTAGCCATCGACCCGATGCAGGAGGAGGATAACAAGAGCAACAACAGCCTGACTCGGGTGCTGAACGTCGATAACAGCAAGCCGCGCGTTCTTTACATGGAGGGCGAGCCGACGTGGGATTTCAAGTTCCTGCGCCGAGCCGTGGAGGATGACAAAAACATCGCCCTTTTCACGATCGTCCGTACGACGCAGAATAAGATTTACACGCAGGTTCCCGACGACAGCGCCGAGTTCCTGAAGGTCAGTTTTCCCACAAAAGTGGAGGACTTGTTTAGCTTCCAGGGTCTGATCCTCGGCAGTGTGGAGGCCAATTATTTCACCACCGCGCAGCAGGACCTGATCCAGCAGTTCGTCGACCGGCGGGGCGGCGGATTGCTGTTCCTGGGCGGCCGCAATGCCTTGGCCGATGGCGGTTACGATAAGCAGCCTTTCTCCGATCTTCTTCCGGTGCGTTTGCCGGATCATAAGAACACCTTCCATCGTGAACCGGCCACGCCGCAGCTGACATCTTCCGGACGCGACAGTTTGATCACGCGTATCGAAGAAACTCCGGATGCCAACGCCGCTCGTTGGAAGAAACTCCCGTACCTCATGAATTTCCAGGAGGCGGGCCAGCCCAAGCCCGGCGCGGTGGTGCTGGCGGAGATGAACGCGTCGGGTCACACGCTGCCGCTGTTGATCACGCAGAAATACGGCCGCGGCCGGACGGCAGTTTTCGCCACTGGTGGCGATTGGCGCTGGCAGATGCTGCAGCCGGTAGAGGACATGAGCCACGAGATGTTCTGGCGGCAGATGCTGCGCTGGCTGGTGAGCGATACGCCCACTCGCGTGGTCTCGTCGACGACCAAGCCGGTGCTGTTTGACGATGGCCGCGTGCACTTACGCGCCGAAGTTCGCGATACCACATATTTGCCAACCAGCGACGCGCAAGTTGAGGCTCGAATCGTAGGACCCGATGGCGCGGCGGAGTCTGTGGACCTCCATCCCGATGCGCTCGAGCAGGGCGTCTACTCTGTCGATTGGGATGCTGCGCGGCCCGGGTCGTACGTCACCGAAATTACGGCCAAGCGGGGCCAACAAGAATTGGGCCGCGATGTGGTGACTTTCAGGCGCGAAGATGGCGTAGCCGAGAATTTCCACCTGGAGCAAAATCGCGACTTGCTCGAAAAGCTTTCCTCACAGACCGGCGGCCGTTATTACAGACCCAACGAAGTAAGCAAGCTGGGCGAGGACATCGCTTATTCCGACGCCGGGATAACGGTTCGCGAAACCAGGGACCTGTGGGACATGCCGATCATTTTCTTTTTCGTCCTGCTGCTGTGCTGCACCGAGTGGCTGCTGCGGCGAAGGTGGGGTGTCGTATGAGGTTGCCTCTCTTCGTGCTGGTGGCACAGGCATTCCTGCCTGTGTGTCTTCATGCAACTACCTTCTATGTCACCGTCGCCGGCCTAGGCGGCGAACCAGACTACGAACAGCGCTTCGCATCGCAGGCACAGGAGATCGACAAGCTAGTCAAGTCCGGCATGCCGGATGCCAACGTCACGACGCTGTTTGGCGCGCAGGCGACCAAAGCGCAAATCCAGGGTGCACTGGGTCAGATCGCCAAGCAAGCCAAGACTGCCGACGCGCTCGTATTGATGCTGATCGGACACGGCAGTTTCGATGGCTACGATTACAAGATCAACCTGCCGGGCCCTGACCTGTCCGCCGTAGAGCTGGCGTCGATGCTAGACCGGATTCCGGCCACTCGGCAGTTAGTAGTGAACATGACGAGTGCTAGCGGCGGCTCGCGCGCGGCGTTGGAGAAGCCAAATCGCGTGGTTATCACGGCTACGAAATCGGGCAATGAAAAGAACGCCACTGTCTTCGCGCGTTACTGGGTGGAGGCGCTGCGCGATACCTCGGCCGATACGGATAAGAACGAAACCGTCTCGGCGCTGGAGGCATTCACCTACGCCGAGCAAAAAACCAGCCAGTTTTATGAGACGCAAAAGCGCCTGGCGACGGAGCATCCAACGCTCGAAGACACCGGCTCGGGCGACGGCGCGCGTAAGCCGTCCCCAGAAAACGGGCAGGGGCTCAAGGCCGCCCAGTTCGGCCTTTTACGTATCGGCGCGTCGCAGATCGCCGCCAACACTCCGGAGAAAAAAGCGCTACTGGACAAGCGCGACGATCTGGAGCGGCAGATTGATCTGCTGAAGTACCAAAAGGCGGCAATGCCCGTCGAACAGTATAAGCAGCAGCTTCAGAAGCTGTTGCTGGAGCTGGCTAAGACTCAGGCGGAGATCGACAAATGATACGTCTCGGTTGTTTGGCGCTGGTGTGCGGCCTTACCGCGATCGCGCTGCCGGCTCAGACGCTCCCGGCACAGACACCGCCTGCTCAGACATTAGACCAATGCCGCACGCTCCGCCATCACGGCAAACTTCCGGAGGCGAAAGCCTGCTTTGCGCGGCTGGCTGCGGGGGCGAATCCTTATGCCCGGGCCGAGGGTTTGTGGGCGCTGGAACAATATCAAGAAGCCAACGATCAGTTCAAGGCGCTAATAAAACAAGAGCCGAAAAATGCGTTGTACCGCGTCCGCTGGGGACTGCTTTTTTTAGAGCGCTTTAACCCCAATGAAGCCGGTAATCTGTTCAACGAAGCTCTGGAAATCGATAAAGACAACGCTCAGGCGTATCTAGGACTGGCGCGCGTCGCCGCCGAGGGGTTTAGCGGCAAAGCGGTGGATTTGGCCGAGAAGTCCGCTAAGCTCGATCCGAAACTGGCCGATCCTCACGAGCTGCTCGCATTTCTGGCGCTCGAAGACAACGACGAGGAGCGCGCCACAAAACAGGCCGATCAGGCGCTGGCTATCTCGGCCGAGGCGCTGGACGCGATGGCGATTCACGCCACCATCGATTGGCTGGATGACAAGGCGGATACGCCGCATCTGGAAAATCCCTGGATCGATAAAGTCCTCAAAATCAATCCGGCGTACGGCGAAGCTTATGCCACCGCCGGGCATTTCTTCGTACTGAATCGCCGCTATACCGAAGGCATCAAGTTTTACCGCAAGGCGCTGGATCTGAATCCCCGCTTGTGGAACGCACGCGCGGAGTTAGGCGTCAATCTCATGCGGCTGGGCCAAGAGGGAGAAGCCCGCGAACAACTGGAGCAGTGCTACAACGCGAATTATAAGAGCGCGGAAACAGTTAACACGCTTCGACTTCTGGACAGTTACGCGAACTTCAGCATTTACGAGTCTAATCGCACCATCCTGCGCCTGGCGAAGAAAGAATCCGATCTGCTGCGTCCTTACTTTGAAGCAGAGATGCAGCGCGCTATCGCTACCTACGAGAAAAAATATCAGTTGAAGCTCAATGGTCCAGTCCAGGTTGAAGTCTATCCCGATCACGAAGACTTCGCGGTCCGTACCATGGGCATGCCGGGATTGGGCGCGCTGGGCGTGACCTTCGGCTCGGTGGTCGCGATGGACAGTCCCTCGGGCCGGCCGCCCGGCAGTTTTCACTGGGCCAGCACGATGTGGCACGAATTGAGCCACGTTTACGTTTTGCAGGCCACCAACCACCGCGTTCCGCGCTGGTTCACCGAAGGCATGGCTGTGTATGAAGAGACCGCCGCAGCTCCCGATTGGGGCGATCGCCTGGATCCTGAAGCCATCAACGCCATCCAGCACAAGCTACTGCTGCCGGTGGCTGAGCTCGACCGCGGCTTCGTACGGCCCAGTTATCCGTCGCAAGTCATAGTCTCGTATTTCCAGGCTGGGAAAATTTGCAGTTACATCGCCGAAAAGTGGGGCTACGGCAAACTGCTCGACATGATGCACGACTATGCCAAATTGAAGACCACTCCGGAAATCTTCCACGACGTTCTGGGCATGTCCACCGAGGACTTCGATAAGCAGTTCCTGGCGTGGCTAGGAGCGCAGACCAAGAATCCGGTGGAGCATTTCGAGGAATGGCGGAAGCAGGTTAAGACCATGGTGGAGGACCTGCGCGCTAAGAAGTACGATGATGTCATTCGCGAGGGCAGGGCCATTGCCGATTATTATCCCGACTACGTGGAAGCCGGCAGCGTCTATGAATTAATGGCCGATGCCTACACGGCCAAGGAAGACAAAGTTTCCGCGCGTAAGGAACTGGAACAGTACAATCAGGTCGGCGGCCGCAGCCCGCTGCTGATCAAGCGGTTGGCTACTCTGGAAGAGGAAGCGGGCGATCCGAAGAAAGCCGCCGCGGTCCTCGATCGTCTAAACTACATTTATCCGGAGGATCAGGAACTGCACAAACGATTGGGCGACTTGTGGTTGGCGCAGAATAATCTTCCTGGCGCGATTCGCGAATACCAGGCCGTACTCGCCACCAAACCGCTCGATCAGGCGGCCGCCCATTACCAGTTGGCAAGCGCGCTCCAGAAGGCCAACCGGATTGACGAGGCTCGTGAACAAGTGCTGCTGTCTTTAGAAGCGGCTCCCGGCTACAAGCCGGCGCAAAGGTTACTCTTGGAAGTTGCAAAATAAACAAACATGTCCACTATGAGCACAGCTTTTAGCACAGCCGTTGCCGATTCGGCGGAACTGAAAGAGCGTATCGATCGCTTCCAGGCGGTTCACAAGGGCATCGTCCGGGAAGTCCGGAAAGTGATCGTCGGACAGGAGGAGGTTGTCGAGCAGGTGCTCATCTCGCTCTTCGTCGGCGGCCATTGTCTGATCACGGGCCTGCCTGGAACCGCGAAGACTTTGCTGGTACGTACCCTATCCCAAACTCTGGGGCTGGTGTTCAAGCGCATCCAGTTCACACCCGACTTGATGCCTTCCGACATCACCGGCACCGACATCATTGAAGAGGACAATACAACCGGCCATCGAGCCTGGACGTTCGTTCCGGGGCCGATTTTCTCCAATATTCTGCTGGCCGACGAAATCAACCGTACGCCACCGAAGACGCAATCGGCGCTGCTCGAAGCCATGCAGGAGTTGTCCTGCACGGTGCGCGGCCACATGTACACCATCAAAGCACCGTTTTTTGTTCTGGCCACGCAGAACCCGATCGAGTTGGAGGGCACCTATCCGCTTCCGGAAGCCCAGCTCGACCGCTTCCTATTCAACACCATCCTCGACTACCTGTCGGCCGATGACGAAGTGAAAGTAGTGGACTTGACCACCACCACCAAAGTTGCCACCGTGGACGCCGTCACCAACGCCGAAGAGATTCTCGATTTTCAGCAATTGGTGCGCATGGTTCCGATCGCCGATACAGTCTCCCGCTACGCGGTGGAGCTGGTTCGCGCCACCCGTCCTAACGATGCCAGCGCTCCCGACTTCGTCAAGAACTACGTGAACTTCGGCGCCAGCGTCCGCGCCGCGCAGTTTGTCGTGCTGGCCGCCAAGGCTCGCGCGCTGCTGCGCAACCGCTATCACGTCGCTTATGAGGACATCCGCGCCCTGGCCGCGCCTATCCTGCGCCACCGTCTGCTGCTCAATTTCCACGCCGAATCAGAACGTCTCGATTCAGATGCCATTCTCAAGCGTCTATTAGAGTGGAAGCCCGAGCCCAGGTAACTGGAAACTAGAAACCCGAAACTGAGGACTGAGTCATGTTGCCTTCGACTCCAACCCGCTTTATCGATCCGTCGATTCTGGCGGGGATCTCGCATCTCGACCTGGTAGCCAAGACGGTGGTGGATGGGTTCGTGGCAGGGCTGCACCGGTCGCCCGATTTCGGATTCAGTCAAGAATTCGCCGAATACCGCGCTTATACACCGGGCGACGATCTGCGGCACGTCGATTGGAACGTCTATGCCCGCACCGAGCGTGCTTATCTGAAGCGCTATCGCGGCGAGACCAACTGCCAACTTACGATGCTGCTGGATACGAGCGCCTCCATGGGGTACAGCTCGCTCGGCATCACCAAGCTGGATTACGGCCGCTTCCTGACGGTTTCGCTCGCCTATCTGGCCAACCAGCAGCGCGACGCCGCCGGGGTCATCATCTTCGACGATGATGTTCGTAACTATGTCCGGCCGTCCACCCGGCAGGGCCAGTTCATGCGCGTGGCGCACGCCATCGAGAAAGCGGAAATTGGCACGCGTACCGATTTTTCCAAGCCATTCCTCCATTTCCAGCAGTTCCATATCCGGCGAGGCATTGTGGCCGTGATTTCCGACTTCTACGAACAGCCCGACGTGGTGATTCGCGCCGTCGAACCGTTAAAGTACCGTGGCAACGATCTGGTGCTGTTCCACGTCTTAGATCCGGAGGAGATCCGGCCCAAGTTGAAAGAACCGCGCTTGTTGGTTGATATGGAGACTAAGGACGCGCTAGAAGTTTCTCCGGAATACACAAAAGAGGAATACGGCGGCAAGATCGACGCGCACATCGAAGCGCTGAAGAAGAAGGCCGCCGCCGCCAATATTGATTATTGCCTGCTCCGGACTGATCGGCCTCTGGACGACGCCATGCGCGAATACTTCCTGGTGCGCAAAGGGAGGATGTGAGTGGGTTTTCTGGCGCCTTGGTTTCTGGCCGGGTTAGCGGCCATTGGGCTGCCCTTCTGGATCCATCTTCTGCGCCAATACCGCAGCACACCGCATCCCTTCAGCTCGCTGATGTTCTTCGAGCAGCGGACGCAAAGTTCCATTAAACACCGGCGGCTGCGTTATCTGCTGCTGCTATCGCTTCGTGTTCTGCTGCTGCTGCTGATCGCATTCGCTTTTGCCAATCCCTTCGTGACGCGAACCTCGGTGGGCGCCAGCGGGCGCAAAATGCTGATTATCGGCGTCGACAATTCCTTCAGCATGCGCTATGGCGACCATCTGGCGCGCGCTAAGCAGCAGGCTCTGCAAGCCGTCTCCAATCTTAATTCGGGAGAGCGCGGGCAGGTACTGGCAGTAAACTCGCGCATTCAGTTCCTAACGCAGCCGGTGGAAGACGCCGATCAGCTCAAGGCCGCCATTCAAGCTATCCAGTCTACCGACGAGCAAAGCTCCTATGGCGAATTCGCGCGCGCGTTGCGAACCATCGCCCAGGCGTCCAAAATACCGCTCGAAGTCCACTTCATCAGTGATATGCAGAAATCGTCGATGCCCCCAGCCTTTGCGGACCTGCGGCTCGGTGGCGATACGAATCTCATCTTTCACTCTGTGGCCGACTCCAAGGACCCCAACTGGCTGGTGGAAAGTGTGATCGCGCCTGGGAAAATCTACGATCCGAAGAAAGTACATGTGCAGGCCGTGATTGCAGGTGTCGGGACGGAGGCTACCAAGCGCACCGCCTCGCTGGTGCTGGACGGCAAGACGCTCGAAAGCAAGAGCGTAGATATACCTGCTAATGGGCGCGCCACGGTGGAATTTCTGTCGCTCGAATCGCCGTATGGCTTCCACAAAGCGGAGATCCGCATTCAACCGGACGACTCGCTGCGTGAAGACGACCGGTTCCAGTTTGCCGTGCAGCGCGCCGATCCGCGCCCGGTGCTGTTTCTACATCAAGGCGGCCAGAGCCGGGGCGAGCTCTATTATCGAGCGGCGCTCGAGTCCGTACCCGAAGCAGGCTTCGTGATCGAGCCTTTGCCGGTGGAACAGGCCGCCAACCAGGCGTTTTCGAAATATGCCTTTGTTGTTCTATCGGACATTGGATCAATGCCGGCCGGCCTGGAGAATAGCCTCCGCGCCTACGTCAACGCCGGCGGATCGGTGCTGGTGGCACTGGGTCCGGCATCCGTCGCCATGCAACGTGTACCGGTATCTGGCGAAGCGATTCAATCCTCCAGTTACGCTTCCCGTGAAGGCGACCGATTTCAAACCGTCGCATCCGCCGATGCCGAACATCCCTCGCTGCGGAGAGCCAACAAGCTGGAAGGCGTACAGTTTTTGCAAGACGTTCGAGTGGATCCCGGCCAATCGCGTGTAATTGCGCGCCTGACTAATCAGGATCCGCTGTTGCTTGAAAAGCAGGTCGGCGAAGGACGCGTGTTGGTGTTTACGTCCACCTTTGACAACCTCGCCAATGATTTTCCATTGCACTCTTCCTTTGTGCCGTTCGTCGAACAGACCGCCCGCTATCTTGGCCGGCAGCAGGACAGTGCCACCAACGTCGCGGTGGATTCCTACATCGAGCTTCGTTCCGTCAAGGAGCACGGCGCTGCGGTGGAAGTGACCGACCCCGACGGCAAGCAGCCGCTCACGCTCAACGAAGCCGCCTCTGCGCAATCGTTCCAGGTCAACCGCGAAGGTTTCTACGAGATTCACCGTGGCAACGGACGTCAGGAAATGGTGGCCGTTCACGCCGACCGGCGCGAGTCTGACCTCACGCCCATTCCGCAAGAGACGCTCGAGCTTTGGCGCAATACCGGCAAGGGTCCAGATCCGGTCACAGCCAATGGAGAGGCCGCAAACCAGCCCAGGCCTTGGAGTTTATGGCGCTACGCTTTGCTATTGGTCCTGATAACCGCGATAATTGAATCGTTGATAGCCAGCCGATATTTGTCGGTGGAGAAGGAGGCTGCATGAACGCCCTCGATCAACTGAATGCCTATTTGGAACGGCTGGAAAAACGGCTCCGGCTGTCTGCATTCTCAAGAGGCACGTCGATCGTTGCCATTGCAGCGCTGGTGATGACGGTCCTGCTGGTCTGGATCATCAACCGCTATGCCTTCTCGCCGGCCAGCCTGCTGTGGGCGCGCATTCTGCTCTTCCTTTCGGTCGCTACCGCCATCGCATTCGGCCTGGTGATCCCGCTGCTGGGTCTGAACCGGCGCAACGCCGCAAAGCGTGCCGAGGAACGATTTCCCGATTTTCAAGAACGCCTGTTAACGCTGGCCGAGAAGCCCAATTCTAACGATCCCTTCGTGCAGCTTCTAGCCGGCGATGCCATGAAGATGGCGCAGTCCAATGAGCCCGCTCGCCTGGCTCCGACCGGACCAATTCTAGGATTTCTAACCTCGGCGGGGCTCGCCGCCGCAGTGCTGCTGTGGCTCATCCTGGCTGGTCCTGGCTATCTCGGTTACGGAACTTCGTTACTGTGGGCGGGCGCGCCCAAAGCGGGCCTTCACGCCTTCTACGACATCGTTGTTTCACCTGGCGATCGCACCGTGCGGCGCCGCTCCGATCAATTGGTTACCGCGCAGCTCATCGGGTTCGATTCTCCAAGAGTCCGGCTGTTTGCCCAATACAAGGGCGCATCCAAGTGGGAGCCGGTCGAGATGCAGCACTCACCCGGCGCGTCCACCTACGAATTTCTATTCAGCGGCTTGGCGAACCCGGTTGAATACTATGTCGAAGCCGGCGCGGTCCAATCCAAGCACTTCAACCTGAAAGTGATTGATCTTCCGGCTATCAAGAAGATCCGCGTCACCTATCACTACCCTGCCTGGAGCGGCATGAAGGACTCGGTGGAAGATCCCGGTGGCGATCTGCGCGCGGTCGAAGGCACCGAGGCTGAAGTGGCCATCCAGACAGACATGCCATTGAACAAGGGCCTGCTCATGTTGAGCGACGACAAGCAGCTTCCGCTCAAATCCGGGGAAGGGAACTGGCTCACTGCTCGTGTGCCCATCGACAAAGACGGCATGTATCACGTGGCGGCCATTTCCGAGGGCGAGAACGTCCGCATGAGCGAAGACTTTTTCATCGAGGCTCGCAAGGACTCGCCGCCCAGCGTGAAGATCAATCGGCCCGGCCGCGACATGAAGGTTAACCCGGTGGAAGAAGTGATGGTGAATGTCAGCGCCGAGGACGATTTCGGACTGAACGACGTCACGCTGCATTACTCAGTGAATGGCGGAGCCGAGAAGACTGTCTCGATGTTGGGGCAAAAAGGCGTTAAGACTTCGGACGGCAATCACCTCATCGCGCTGGAAGATTACAAGATGACACCGGGCGACTTGGTGAGTCTCTATGCCACCGCGCGCGATGCCCGAAATACCGCCAAGACCGACATCTATTTCATCCAGGCCGAGCCCTTCGAGCGCAATTACTCACAGTCCCAGCAGGCCGGCGGCGGTGGGGGCGGCATGGGTGGCGACGATCCGCAGTCAGAGATTTCCCAGCGTCAGAAGGACATCATCGCGGCCACCTGGAATCAGCTCAAGGGCACGCCCAAGGGCTCCGCGACCGCCGCGGATGACGCAAAATTCCTCGCGGATGTCGAAGATAAACTAGCTGCGCAAGCGAAATCGCTGGTGGATCGCGTGAAAGCGCGGCAGTTGGGCGAGAGCAATCAGGAGTTCCAGGCCTACGCCAAGAATATGGAAGAAGCTTCCAAGGCGATGACCGAGTCGGCGCAAAAACTCCGGGCGCAGAAGTTCCAGGAGGCTTTGACACCCGAACAGCAGGGATTGCAGCACGCTCTTCGTGCCGAAGACACGTTCCGCGATATTCAGGTAGCCTTTGGAAGCCAGGGTGGCGGAGGAGGCGGAGGCGGCAGCATGGGCCGCGACCTGGAGAACCTGGCCGACCTGGAACTGGATCGCGAAAAGAATCAATACGAAACCGGCCAGCAGCAATCGTCCGCCGACTCTCGCGCCAAGGAGATCGACAACGCGCTCCAGAAACTCGCAGAGTTAGCGCGCAGGCAACAAGAATTGGCAGCGAAGAAAGATCAGCAGCAGCCCTTCCGGCAGCGTTGGGAGCAGGAGATGCTGCGCCGCGAAGCCGAACAATTAAAGCGGCAGATGGAGCAACTGCAACGGGGTGATTCCAATCAGGCCAGCCAGCAGGGCCAACAAGGACAGCAAGGTCAACAGGGACAACAAGGGCAGGGGCAGCAGGGTCAGCAAGCCAACGGGCAGCCTAGCCAGGGCGCCAATGGCGGCCGCACCGGATCGATTGCCGATCCGCGCCTGCAGCAGGCCATCGAGCGTCTGCAGAAAGCCGCCGATGACATGCGCGCATCAGAAAATCAGCAGAACGGTAACCAGGACACCGCAGGGCAGCGCCGCGCCGCTGATAGGCTCCAAGAGGCTCGCGACATCCTGAACGGCATGCAGCATCAGAAGGCCTCCAATCAGGTGGATGATATGGCACGCCGCGCCAGCCAGTTAGCCGGGCAACAGTCCGACTTCCAAAACCGCCTGCGTCAACAAGCGGGCGCCACCGGAGATACTCCGCGCTTCAACGGGCAGCAGTCCGGCCAATCGCAACAGCAAGCCGATAAGATGGCTGGCGAGAAAGAGCAGATGGCCGAACAGCTCAAGCAGTTGGAGAAAGATATGAGCGATGCGGCTCGCAGCATGGCTGGGGCGCAGAATCCGGTTTCGAACAAGCTGCGCGATGCGCTTTCCCAAGCCGAGCAGAACGAAATCGAATTGAACATGCGGCGTAACGCCGAGTACATCCGGCGCGGTTACGGGATGTCGGCCTGGGTGCGCGAAAACTCGGTCACCAAGGGACTCAACGATCTTCGCGACCAGTTGCAGCAGGCGCAAGCCGCCATGCAGGATCCGAGCCAAAACGGGAAGGGTCAAGGCCCCGGCGGAGACAAGAACGAAATCGAGAAAGCTCTGGCGCAAGTGGAAGCGATGCGCAATCGGATGCAGCAGCTGGCGCAGGCCCAACAGAATCGTGCCGGTGGCCAAGGTCAAAACGGCAGACAGCAAAACGGCGGCCAGCTGCAGCGCGGCCAGGATGGTCAGCAACCCAGCCAGCAGGGGCAGTCAGGCCAAGCCGGGCAATCCGGCCAGCAAGGTCAGCAGGGCCAACCAGGACAGGCCGGGCAGCAAGGTGGGCAACCGGGCCAACAGTCCGGACAAGGCCAGCAGGGCGGCCAGTCGCAAGGCCAGGGACAAGCCGGCGGCCAGCCAGGCGGCCAATACGGACCGGGCGGTCTCGGAACGCCTAACCCCGGCGGCGCCTACGGGCCCTATGGCGGCGGTGGACCGGTCACTCCGCACAACGGCTACATGGGCGATGGTCCGGTTCCGCTGGACCAAGGCTATCGCGAATCGCTGCGCGATCTGGGCCAGATGCGCGATTTCCTGAAGGAACACCCCGAGTTTTCCGGAGATGTCCAACAACTCATGCAGGCGCTGAATCCGGCCTATCAGAACGAGGGTGAATTGACGCAACGGCTCAATCGCGAGGTAATACCGTCCATAGAGCGCCTGGAACTGGAGCTGCGACGCAAGCTGGACGATAAGAACGGCGATCAGGTTCGCAGCGCCGGTTCGGAGACCATTCCTCCGGGTTATTCCGGCGCCGTGGCGGATTACTACCGCAAATTGAGCAAGAGCAAATAGCAAGTGGAGCAGGTCTCCGGCCTGCTGAGTTCTTTCCCGATCTCGTGGCCCGGAAGCTCCGGCTCAGTATGCAAATTAGCCGACGCGATTTGATGCTCGGAGCCACTTTCCGCGCTCTCGGCCAGGAGCCTACATTCTCCACGGAAGTGAAGGTCGTGACCTTGCTCGCGACGGTGCATGACCGGGGCGGCGCTATCGTCACAAACCTGAATCAGGGAGATTTTCTGGTCGAAGAGGCCGGAGTTCCGCAGACCATCAGATATTTTTCCCGTGAGTCGGACCTCCCGCTGACGATCGGCCTTTTGGTGGATACCAGCCGAAGCCAAATCGGCGTTATCGAGCGTGAGCGCCTCGCCAGCTATACGTTTCTCGACCAGGTGCTGCGCGAAGACAAAGACCGGGCATTCGTAGCGCATTTCGACATCCGGGTGGAAGTCTTGCAGGATCTGACCTCCTCGCGCACGCGGCTAGCCTCGGCTCTCGATAAGCTGAGAATCCCGCCACGGCCCGCGACGCTGCTCTACCAGGCGGTTCGCGACTGTTCTGAGAGTCTGATGAGAAAGCAGCTGGGGCGAAAAGCTTTTGTCATTCTCTCAGACGGCGTTGATGTCCGCAGTAAGACAACGATTAGTACGGCGATCGAATACGCTCAGCGGGCAGACACGATTATCTACTCAATTCTCTTTAGTAAATGGCCATTAGTTGCATACTACCCGACTGCTGCAGCGGTCCACGCAATTTACAGCGCGCGAGGCAAGCACGCCATGCAACGGCTGGCGCGGGAAACGGGCGGGGCGTATTTCGAGGTTTCTAAGGACCATCCCATCGAGAAGATCTACGCGTCGATTGAAGAGCAATTACGCAATCAGTACAGCATCGGATACACACCCGGCCGCACCGATGCAAGTCGAAGATACCGCCCGATCCGGTTGACCACCAGGCCGCCCGGCCTACTCGTTCAAACGCGGGCCGGATACTACAGCGAATGAGATCATCCGCCGCCGTCTAGGTCTTTTTCGGGCGCTTATCTCGACAGCTCCGCCCGGGTCTGCAGAAATTGCAGCACGTTGGCGCGCGTCACGATGCCTTCGAGATGGTGGTTAGAGACCACCGGCAGTTGATTGACATCATCGCGCCCCATGGTCTCCAGCGCTTCCATCAGCGGAGTATTCGGCTCCACGGTATGCAGTTGATCGAGAGGCCGCATGATGTCGTAAAGCGTCGTGTACGGCCAGCGCGCCCGTTCCAGCGCTTTGATCTCATGCGGCGTGATCAGACCGGCCACCTCGCCTTGCTGTTCTATCACGAAGCAGCGGCGGCCGGAACGTAAGAGGTAATCTTCGACGAAACGCTCGACGTTGAGATTCCCATCCACAGGTTCGCAGTTTCGCTCCATCACGTCGCTGACATGGGCGCCTTTCAAACCGGAACTTAGACTCACGCTGGCGTAGCTCGCGCCGGCGGCCTGCATCAGGAACCAGCCGATGAACGCGATCCACAATCCACCGAAGCCTTCGCCCGCGAAGAAGCGGAAAATACCGAGACAAATAAACAAGAGCGCTACAAGTTGCCCGGTTCGCGCGGCCAGCTTTGTGGAGAGCAGCGCATCTTTATTTTTCCACCAGATCAGCGCGCGCAAAATCCGGCCACCGTCCAAGGGAAAGCCCGGAATCATGTTGAATGCCGCCAGTATGAGGTTGATGTAGCCAAGCCATACCAGCATCGAGAGCACCGGTGTCTCAGGAGTAGTGCCCATCCGCCAACCCGCCACCCAGGAAATACCGAGGCAGATCAAACCAATCACAGCGCTGGAAATGGGTCCGACGATGCCGACCCAGAATTCGGTTTTGGGATCTTCCGGCTCCTTCTCGATCTGGGCTACGCCGCCCAAGGCAAATAGCGTTATTTCGCGTGTCTTGAGGCCATGCGAGCGGGCCACCAGCGCATGCGACATTTCATGGGCCACCAGAGCGGCGAAGAACAGCAAAGCTGTTAACAAGGAGGTGGCCCAGACCGTGGCTTCGCTCCAGTCGGCGTGGCTTTGATGGAATTGCGCGCTCAGAGACATGGTGATGAGCAGCGCGATCAGGAACCAACTGTAATGGAGGCCGACGTCGATCCCGAAAAACCGTCCGATCCGGATGCTTGATCTCATCGAACAACCCTCCAACCGATTGGATACCGGCGGCCCGGATAAGTTGCAGCGGGCTTATTTCGTTACTAACAATCCGGAGCGCTCCAGCAAGGCGTTCGGATCGGGATCGCGGCCCATGAAGGTGCGATAAAGCTCGGCTGGATCCTGGCTGTCGCCGCGCGAGAGAATGTTCTGCCTGAAGCGGGATCCAATGTCGCGGCTGAAAATGCCGCGGGTCTGGAACATGGTGAAGGCGTCGGCGTCCAGCACCTCCGCCCACTTGTAGGAATAATAACCGGCGCCGTAGCCCACCGGACTGGCAAACAGGTGGGTGAAACTGGCGATCATCCCGTAATGCTCGGGCAGCTTGGCGGGGGTAAAGTCGGCGAGAATCCGGCGCGAATAGGCCAGAACATCGCCGCCCGGCTGCGGAGAGAACTCGCGATGCAGCGCCAGGTCGACAAAGCCGAAGCCCAGCTGGCGCATTTGGGTGTTGGCGGCGCGGAAATTGCGGGCCCGGCGCATTTTCTCGAAAAGGTCATCCGGGATCCGCTGGCCGGTTTTGTAATGCTTCGCAAACAAGTCCAGAGCCTCGCGCTCCCAGCACCAGTTCTCCATGATCTGCGACGGAAGCTCGACAAAATCCCAAGCTACGTTCGCCCCCGCCAAGCTGCGCACTTCCACTTGACTCAGGCAGTGGTGCAGAAGATGGCCAAACTCGTGGAAAATCGTCTGGACTTCGCGGTGGGTCAGTAGCGACGGTAGGCCGTTGACCGGCGGCGTGAGGTTTCCACAGATTAGACCGACGTGCGGCTCCAGCCGGTTGCCAAAGGCGATCCCGGTAATAAACGCATCCATCCAGGCGCCGCCGCGCTTGTTCTCGCGCGGAAACCAGTCGGCATAGAAGGCTCCTATCAGCGAATCGCCCGAGGGGCGGCTGTCATCGTGGATCTCGTAATACTTAACCTGCGGATCCCACACTGATACGCCGGGCTTTTCGACCACGCGGATGCCGTACAGCCGCTGGACGATTTCAAACATTCCGTACACTACGCTTTCGAGCGGGAAGTAAGGGCGCAATGCTTCTTCGTCGAAATCATAGAGCGCGGCGCGTTGCTTTTCGGCATAGTAGCCAATATCCCAAGGGGCCAGTTCGCCCTTTCCAGCGAAGGCGCACAACTCCTGATTCTCTTTTTGGAAATAGCTTTCTGTTTTCTGCTTCAGATCGATGAGGAATTGCTGGGCCCGCGCGCCAGTGTGGGCCATGCGGTCTTCCAGCACCAAATCCGCGAAGTCGCGGTAGCCGAGCAGATTGGCCTTTTCACGGCGAAGTTCCAATATGCGCCCGATGATTGGCCGGTTATCACGTTGGCCTTCGACAGCTCGGTTTACAAAGGCTTCATAAACTTGACGGCGGGTTGCGGAGTCGTCGAGATAAGTCATCAACGCGATATAGCTGGGCGCCTGCAGCGTGAATCGCCAGGACGGCTCTGGGAGACCCTTGGATGCCGCGCTGGCGCGGCCCATCGCCACTGCGCTTTCCGGTAGTCCCGCCAGCTTTCTCTCGTCCGTGATTACCAAGTCGAACTCATTGGTCGAGTCCAGCACGTTCTCAGAGAAGCGCATGGTCAACTTGGATAGCTCGACGTCAATCTCGGATATGCGCTGCTTCCCGGCCGGATCCAGCTCGGCGCCGTGACGGCGGAAGTTGTCGACCGTTTTTTCGAGGAAACGCCTGCGTGTAGCCGAAAGGTTCCGGGCCTCTTCTGATTTCGAGTAGCTTTGCACCGCGCGCCAGAGCGCGTCGTTTAGGAGCAGCGAGGAATAGAACTCACTGACCGGCGGCTGGACTGCGTTATAGGCGGCGCGCAGTTCCGGCGTCGTGGACACCGCTTCCAGGTGGCGAGTGATTCCCACCGCGTAATCCAAGCGCTCCCCGAGCTTGTCGAGAGGCTCCATGGTGTTGGCGAAAGTGCGGGGCCCGGTTTCGGACGTGATCTGATCCAGCCGCTCGCGGGCATCGCGTAACAGTTCCGTGACGGCCGGTTCCACATGTTCGGAGCGGATTTGGTCAAAAGGAATCTGGAATTTGATCTCTAAAAGGGGATTTGGACCGGCGAAGGGCTGCATTCTGACTCTTCTTTCAATTTTATGACATCCGGCCGCAGGGAGGAACAAAGGGCGTGTTTCCCACGTATGCTAGTTATTGAAGGCAATCGGGTTATCAAGTGCAGTCGGAATACGCTATTGAAACAACCGGTCTGGCTAAGGTCTATCGCTCGCGCTGGACGCGCCGTGAAGTGCGGGCCGTGGATGGGATTTCGCTTCGAGTACCGCGCGGAACTATCTTTGGACTCTTGGGCCCGAACGGGGCCGGAAAGACCACCTTCGTCAAACTGCTGCTTTCGGCGGTTCACCCGACCGAGGGCAATGCGTTACTTTTTGGCCGCAACGCAAACGACCCAGAGGCGCGCCGGCCCATCGGATACCTGCCCGAAAATCATCGCTTCCCCACCTATTTTACGGGCGCCGGCATGCTGGATTTTTATGCCGCACTCTCGGGCTTAGACAGCCCGTCGAGAAAAAAGCTGATTCCCGAGATGCTCGAACTGGTTGGGTTGAAGGATTGGGGCAACGTCCGGCTGGGCAAGTATTCCAAGGGCATGTTGCAGCGCGTCGGCCTGGCGCAGGCGCTCATCCATTCGCCTTCGATGTTGATCCTCGACGAGCCGACTGACGGCGTGGATCCGGTCGGGCGCCGCCACATGCGCGAGATCCTTTCCCGCTTCGAGGAAAAAGGCGTGACCATCTTCATCAACTCGCACCTGCTGGTGGAGGTAGAGCTGTTCTGCCGCGAAGTGGCGATTCTCGACAAAGGTAAGGTGGCGCTCAGCGGCAATCTGCACGACCTCAGGGCTGGAAAAGGCTATCGATTGACGATTGCGAGTCAGACGCCGGAAACTCTTCTGGATGAACTGCGCGCCAAGGCGACGGCCGCGGCGGCCCGGGACGGAATGGTGGACCTTCAATTCGCGACCCGCGAGCAAGTAAACGAAGCGGTGGACCTGCTACGATCGCAACGCTGCGATATTGAAGCACTGGTTCAGACCACCAGCACGCTCGAAGAAGTTTTTGTAAGAACGGTGGAAAAATGACCGATGCACTGATGGCGACCGGGGCGTTGATTCGGGATACCTTTCGGGAAGCGCTGGCCCGCAAGATTTTTTGGGGCCTGTTCGGCCTCTCCCTGGTGATGATCCTGTTCTTCCTCTTTATTCTGAAGATCGACATCGTCGAAGGCGGCGTAGCTACGGTTTCGCTGTTCGGGGGAACTAGTAACCGGACGCAGGATGTCGACCGTATAGTCCGAGGCGTCTACGGTGGAATCGCAACATTCCTCTATACCTGGGGAATGTTCTTGTCGGTATTTGCATCGTCGGGCCTCATTGCGAGCGTGCTGGAGCCCGGCCGGATTGAGCTGCTGGTCTCGAAACCGGTCTCGCGCACCCATATCTTGCTCGGCCGCTATGCCGGCAACGTTCTGGTAGTTTCCTGCAATGTGATTTTCCTGGTGCTGGGGATCTGGACGATTCTGGGCCTGAAGACGGGCATCTGGTCCGGAACATTTCTGATCTCAATCGCAACCACGATCTTCATCTTTGCCGTGCTGCTGGGCGTGGTGGTGCTGACCGGTGTGTTGTTCGAGAGCACGGCCCTCTCCACCATGGTTACCGTGGCGTTAATGATTATGAGTCCAATCCTGGCGCAGACTGGCCTGATGATGCGCCTGCTATCGTCGGAATGGTCGCGCGGGATTTGGCGCACGCTCTACTATTCGCTGCCGAAGGTCTATGACATGGGTAAGATGACGCTGGACGCGATCCAGAGCCGGACCTTCAGCGGATTCATGCCGATCTGGACGTCGGCGCTATTCGGAGCCGTGATGTTGTCGGCGGCGCTGGCGGTCTTTTCGAGGAGAGATTTTTGATGCGGCCGCTGTCGGCGGCGGTGTTGTGTCTGGTATTGGCAGGCTGTCAGGCGAGGAAATCGGAGTCGCTGCATATCGATCCGGCCCTCGAAAAGCTCGTGCCTGCCGACACGGTGTTCGTGGTGGGCGCGAACGTGGACACGATTCGCGATACGCCGGTCTTTCAGAAGCTGTTGAGCCGGATGCCACTGCCACAGTTGGACGAGTTCACACAGCGAACCGGTCTCGATCCGCGCAAGGATCTCTTGCAAATTTTGACGTGCTCCAACGGCAAGACTGGATTGTTGTTGGCGCGTGGCAAGTTTAAAGCCCAGGAACTTGAGTCGCGGCTGGAGGCGAACGGAGCGAAACCGTTCACCTACAAAAAGTACAGCTTGTTCGGCGAGGACCGGGCCGCCTTCTTTGTCCTGAACGCCTCCACGGTAATCGGCGGGCCTGCCGCCGAGCTGCGGTCGATCATCGATGGAACCGGGCCACGCGGGCTCCCTCCAGCGCTTCGAGACTTGCTGCGCTCGCTTCCGGCCGATGATCAGATTTACGCTGCACTGGCGGGCGGGCTGGAGGGATTGAACCTGACCATTCCGCAGGATAGCAATCTCGGAAACATCGTGAATGTGCTGCGAGCGATCGACAGCGCGACGTTGGGCATGAATCTGAGCAGCGGCATCGCTGCGACCGCGGAGGTGACGTCGAAGACCGAGCGCGATGCCAAGTTCGTACACGATATGGTGAAGGGCATTGTGGGACTCGGCCGGCTCAACACGCCGGACAGTCATCCGGAGCTGCTCAGGTTGTACGATGCGATTAAGGTGGAGCAGCAGCAGACTCATACGAAGGTGACGGCTGACATACCGTCGGATTTGGCGGATCGCTTCCTGGATTTGTGGCTAAAGCGCTAGTGAGCCATTCCGCCCGCAAGGCCTCTGTTGGATTCTGTGATCCTACTTCTTACCCACCGGGATCGCGTCGCCCAGGTTCATCGACCCCCCGCCTTCGCTGACGTAGTTGCGGTTCCAGGAGGGGATCTCGACTTCGACGTCGCCCTCAATCACGCATTGGCAGCCCAAACGCGATTTGAGCGTGAGGCCGGCCGCCATGTCCAGACGGTCGGCTTCCTCGTCGGTCATTTCCGAGAGGTTCTCCATGCCCTTGTTGACGATGACGTGGCAGGTGGTGCACGCGCAGTTGCCGCCGCAGGCATGTTCCAGGTGGATTCCGAAGTTCAAGCAGACGTCCAGGATCGATTCGGGTAAGCCGTGTTCGTGATAGGGTAACTGGCCCGCTTCGAACTCCACGGTCTTCCCGTCGATGGTGAGCTTCGGCACGACCTATTATAGCGTCCGACACAGGCAAGAATGGCTGTGCCACTTACTGCATACTGAAAAGAAGTGTTTCATATTACCGAAAAACAGATCAGCGAGCGGGTGCGAGAGCATGTGCGTTCGCGCTTTGGCGCGGACATCACTGTATCGCTCGAACAGCCCAAGCAGTCCTCGTTTGGCGAACTTGCGATTCCTGTGGCGTTTCATCTGGCACGCCAGTTGAAGCAGGCGCCGAAGGCAATCGCTACGCAGATGGTCGCCGACGTCGGGCGTATCGAAGGCGTCTCGGCGATGGAGGTGGCGGGGAACGGCTATATCAACGTCCGGCTCGATCGGGGTGCCTACGGCTACGCGGTATTGCATGGAGCGAAAGAGCGGGCGCCCTCCGGCGGCAAGATCATCGTCGAGCACACCAATATCAATCCCAACAAAGCCGCGCACATCGGGCATCTGCGCAATGCCGTGCTGGGCGACACGTTCGTGCGGATGCTGCGGTCCAGCGGCCGAAGCGTGGAAGTTCAAAACTACATCGACAACACGGGCGTGCAGGTGGCCGACGTGGTGGCGGGTTTCCATAATCTGGAGCATAAGTCGGCGTCCGATGTAGAAAAACTGATGCTGGATCCAGCCATTCGGTTCGACTACTATTGCTGGGACCTGTACGCGCGCGTCTCCGCGCATTTCAAGGATCATCCAGAAGCGCTGGCCTGGCGGCAGGAGACGCTGCACGCCATCGAACACGGCGGCGGGGATCTGGCGTATTTGGCTGCGATCGTGGCGGATGCGATCGTCGGCTATCATCTGAAAACCATGGCCCGGCTGGGCATCCAATACGACGTGCTGCCGCGCGAAAGCGAGATCCTGCACCTGCGATTCTGGGAAGCCGCCTTCGCGCAGTTAAAAGACCGCAAGGCGATTTATCTCGAAACCGAAGGAAAGAACAAAGGGTGCTGGGTGATGCCAGCCAGCGCGTTCAAGCAGCAGGCCGATGAGGATGCCGACGACAGCAAGGTGATCGTTCGTTCCAACAATACGGTTACCTATGTCGGCAAGGACATCGCCTATCAGCTTTGGAAGTTCGGTTTGCTCGGAAAGGATTTTTTCTATCAGCCTTTGGAACAGTACGATGGCCACACCGTGTACGTCTCAACCGACCAACCCCGGGCGCCGGGGGGCCCTTCATTCGGCCATGGCGAACTGGTGTACAACGTCATCGACTCGCGGCAGTCGTATTTGCAGGATGTGGTCGTGGCTGGCTTGCGCGCGCTGGGTTATAACCAGCAGGCCGATCATTCGGTCCATTTTTCGTACGAGATGGTCGCGCTGACGCCTGGAACATGTGTCGAGCTCGGGATCGATCTCTCCGATGAAGATCGCAAGCGATCTTATGTGGAAGTGTCTGGGCGCAAAGGCTTAGGCGTGAAGGCGGACGATTTGATCGACAAACTGATCGAAAAAGCCTTGGAGGAGGTAGACTCGCGGCATCCGGAAAAGCCTGGCGGCGAGCGCCGCAAAATCGCCCAGCAGATTGCGATCGGGGCGCTACGCTACTTTATGCTGAAGTTCACGCGGAATTCGGTGATCGCCTTCGACTTCCAGGAAGCGCTGAGCTTCGAGGGCGAGACCGGGCCGTATGTGCAGTACACGGCGGTGCGTGCGCGGAATATTTTGCGAAAGCTCGCCGAGCGCGGCGAGTCCCTGCCGGATTTTGCGCGCGAGCTTGATCGGTCGTCCATGGAGCGGCAGTTGGCATCCGAGGATTTCTGGCAGTTGCTGCTGATGACGTCCAAAACGGATTCGGCGATCGAACGCGCGGTCGGGTCGGGCGAACCGGCGCACGTGGCCAAGTATGCATTTCAACTGGCGCAAGCGTTCAACACCTTTTATCACGACTATCAAGTGTTGACGGAGGAAAATCGCGAAAAGCGGACGTTCCTGTTGTGGATGACCAACTATTTTCTTGCGCAACTGGAGCGGACGCTGGGAGTGTTAGGCATCGCCGTGCCGGATTACATGTAGAGGATTGGTATTCGCCTGAAGGAACTACAATGAAGGTGAATGAACAAGTTGAACAGCTTTGGCGCGGCGTCTACCCTCACCGTAGGCGGCCACCAGTATCGTTATTACTCGCTCGAAGCCCTGGAAAAACGCGGCCTCGCGAAGATTTCCCGCATACCCTGCTCGATTCGCATCCTGCTCGAGAACCTGCTGCGCTCTGAAGACGGGCGCGCCGTCAAAGCCGCGGACGTAGAGTATGTGGCTAAGTGGCAGATTGGCGGGCCAGCGAAGGAGATCAACTTTCAACCCGCCCGCGTACTGCTGCAGGATTTCACCGGCGTTCCTTGCGTGGTGGACCTGGCGGCCATGCGCGACGCCCTGCGCGACCTTGGGTCCGATCCTAAGCGCGCGAATCCACTAATCCCAGTCGACCTGGTGATCGACCATTCGGTGCAGGTGGACAAGTTCGGATCCAAAGACTCGTTCAGCGTCAACGCGCTGCTCGAATTCCAGCGCAATCAGGAGCGCTACGCTTTCCTGCGCTGGGGCCAGAAAGCCTTTCAGGATTTTCGCGTGGTGCCTCCCGATACCGGTATCGTGCATCAGGTGAATCTGGAATACCTGGCCCCCGTTGTTTTCACGGACCGCCGCGAATCGCCGGTGCTGGCCTATCCCGATACGCTGATGGGCACCGATTCCCACACCACCATGATCAACGGCCTGGGAGTGGTGGGCTGGGGCGTGGGTGGAATCGAGGCCGAAGCTTGCATGCTGGGCCAGCCGATTTCGATGCTGCTTCCGCAGGTGGTCGGATTCAAGCTACGCGGCAAATTGCCCGCGGGCTCGACCGCGACCGATCTGGTCCTCACCGTAACGCAGATGCTCCGTAAGAAAGGCGTGGTCGGCAAATTCGTCGAGTTCTACGGAAGTGGAGTGGCTGCCCTCCCGCTGGCCGACCGCGCGACCATCGGCAACATGGCGCCTGAATACGGCGCGACCATCGGCTTCTTTCCCATAGATCATCAGACGCTGGATTATCTGCGGCTCTCCAATCGTCCGCCGGAGTTGATCGCGCTGGTGGAAGCCTACGCTAAAGCCCAGGGCCTGTTCCTCAGTCCGGATTCGCCCGAGCCAGAATACTCGGACACCCTGGAGCTAGATCTTTCCACCGTCGTACCGTCGCTGGCTGGGCCCAAGCGACCGCAGGATCGCATCAATCTTCCGGATGTGAAGAAAAACTTTCTGGCATCGCTCACCGCTGCGCCGAAGACGGCGCAAATTGGAACTAACGGATCGAAAGCGACCATTCATGATGGCTCGGTGGTAATCGCCGCGATCACGAGCTGCACCAATACGTCGAATCCGTCGGTGATGGTGGCCGCTGGATTGCTTGCCAAGAAAGCGGTCGAGAAAGGGTTGAAGACGCAGCCCTGGGTGAAGTCCAGCCTGGCGCCCGGCTCCAAAGTTGTCTCCGATTATTTGGACGACGCCGGCCTTACGCCGTATCTCGAAAAGCTGCAGTTTAACCTGGTCGGCTACGGCTGCACCACCTGCATCGGCAATAGCGGTCCGCTGCCCGAGCAAGTGGCGGACGCGGTGCAAAAGGAAAAGCTGGTGGTGGCCGCAGTGTTGAGCGGCAACCGTAACTTCGAAGGCCGCATCAACGCGCTGGTACGCGCCAATTACCTGGCTTCGCCGCCGCTGGTCGTCGCGTATGCGCTGGCAGGCCGCGTCGACATCGATCTCGAAAACGATCCCATCGGCGCCGATCAAAATGGCAAAGATGTCTATCTACGGGATATCTGGCCCACGCCCGAAGAAGTCGCCGCGGTCGTGAAACGTTCCGTGCGCAGCGAGATGTTCCAAAAACAGTATGCCGAAGTGTTCCAAGGCGACGAGCGCTGGAATTCGGTCAAAGTTCCAGCCGGCGATCTATACGAATGGAGCGACCGGTCGACATATATTCGGAAGCCTCCGTATTTCGAAAATATGGTGGATCCGAAGACTTCGGTGCGCGATCTGACCGGTCTGCGTGTGCTCGCGATGCTGGCCGATTCTGTGACCACCGACCATATTTCTCCCGCAGGCTCGATTCCGGTCGATAGCCCAGCTGGCAAATATTTGATCGGGCTGGGTGTGAAGCCGGGCGATTTCAATTCCTACGGCGCGCGGCGCGGCAACCACGAGGTGATGGTGCGCGGCACGTTCGCCAACATCCGTTTACGAAATTTGTTAGCCCCCGGGACCGAAGGCGGCTGGACCACGCACGTGCCGTCGGGCGAGAAGATGTTTATCTATGACGCGGCTCTAAAGTACCAGAAGGAAGGCACGCCGTTGCTGGTGATCGCCGGCAAAGAGTATGGCTCGGGATCATCGCGGGATTGGGCGGCCAAGGGCACGCTGCTGTTGGGCGTGAAGGCGGTGATCGCCGAAAGTTACGAGCGGATTCATCGGTCCAATCTGATTGGTATGGGTGTGCTGCCGCTTCAATTTCTGCCGGGTGAGAATCGCGAAACGATCGGCTTGACCGGCTCGGAGGCTTACTCGATCGAAGGCGTCCAGCAGGCCATCGCGGACGGAGCGCGGGCGCGCGTCAAAGCCCAGAGCGGCAAGGGCGAGAAGAGTTTCGAGGCGATGGTACGGATCGATACACCGATGGAAGCCGAGTATTACCGCAACGGTGGGATCCTGCCGTACGTGCTCCGGCAACTGGCAGCTAAGAACTAATCCAGCACGCGGACAAATTCTGCCAGGATGCGGTATTTCTCCTCGTCCGGGTCGAGATCCCAGGAAGGAAAGCCAGGGTTGAGCGATTCCAAACGAATGCCTTTGTGACGCCAGCTTCCTTCCGTACCCACCTTCTCGCTCTTGTAGCGCTTCACGGCGAAGGCGTTGGCTTCCCGGTCTTCGGCGAGAACCAGCCGGCCGCTCCGGCTTCCGGTCACGCCCGCGCGGAAGACGCAGAGGCTGCCGTCGGGGATGAGCGGCTCCATGGAACGGCCGGTGATTTGAGCGACGAACATGTCCGAGCTTAGGCGCAAATCTCGCGGCGCTTCGATCCAGCCTTGCTCGGTGACTTCTTCGTTTTCGAGAAACTTGCCGGCGGCAACCTGCAGAGAATAGCGCGGCAGATGCGTCCGGAACTCGAGCACTTTACTGGGGACGTGCTGGCGATAAAGCCGGTCTAGAGCGCGCGAGAAATCTTCCACCGAGACTTGTTCGCGATCAGTAATGCGGACACTAGTCGAAAGCGTACCCTCCAGGTATTCGAATAGCTTCTGCGCGCCCAGCTCGCCTGATTTGCGAGCTAAATCATGGGAAAGCCCCTCCAGAACCTCCAGGTCTTCTTCGTCCACCAGCGAATCCATATCACGGCGGAAGCGGAGATGCAGAGCGTTCGATTGCGGGTCTTCCAGCAATACGCCCAGATTCACCAGGCCCTGGCCGGGCAGATCGGCCTGCATTATCGAGTATCGCCCCGTTGACATAGCTTACTGGACTTATCGGACCGAATTCGACTTATCGGCAGCGAGAATGAATGTTCACTACGGCGCAAAGGGATAATACCCTTTGCGTGCGCGCACTTTGACATTCGCCAAGTTGACCTTCACGTTGATGTTGCGGAACTGGCGCTTTTCATCGACCGTGTCGGGCGTGTAGCGAATAATGTATTGCGTGGTCACTTCCCCGGCCACCGCCTCGATGGCTTTATACATTCCATTGGCCAGCGCGGAAGCGTAACCGCCGGTACCCACCTTCAAGGCGTAGTTGCCTTCGTCCGATGGCGTTGACAGGTAACCCGAGACATCGCTGTACACGTTTTGCAGCGGTGCGACCACGCGGCCGCCGGTCTCCTCGGCCAGCCGGACCAGGTTATCTTCGTCCGGATTGGCAAAGCCGAATGCCACGGTGCTCACGCCGTAGATGGTCACCAGGTTGCGCTGCGCGATTTCGACCGCCTCGTTCAACGTTTTCTTGCTGGAGTTGTCGTGCCCGTCACCGATTACCACCAGAATGCGGCGCGGCTCAATGGGCTCCCCATCGATAAGCTTGCGGCTGGTGCAGGCCATGTAGATGGCGTCGAACAGGGCGGAGCCGCCGGTGGGCTTCAGTTTTTCCAGCTTCCGCACCATCGGCTCCGGATCGCTGGTGGTGTTGACTACCAACTCGGCTTCGTTGGCGTAGGAAATAAGATAGCCGCTGAACTTCGGATTATCGCCCGGCACCAGATTTTGCACCAGCTCCACCGCGGCATCCTGATAATTCTTCCAATGCATGCGGCTGGAGTTGCTGATGTCCATCAGGAATCCGACCACCACCGGCTGGTTGCGCTCGCGCGTGAAGAACTGGATCTTCTGCTGCTTACCCTCGTCGAAGACGCTGAAATCATTCTCGTCCAGATCGTTGACGAAGCGCCCCTTCTCATCCGTCACAGTCACCGGGACGATGACTTCGTTGACCTGGACTTTGATCGACGGCGCCGGGCTTTGAGGCGCGGCCACCGGGACGGGATTCTGGTGTTGACTGGCCGGCGCCGGCGTCTGCGCGCACAGCGGAAAGGCGAGCACGGTACACAAGAGGACTCGCTGCATATGGGAAGACCTTGTTCTGATTATAGGACACCTAGCGCTCCACCCGGCCCGACCCTCCGCTGCGGATCAACTGCTCCACCTCATCGCGGCTGAGTCGGCTGAAGTCGCCCGGGATGGAATGCTTGAGGCAGGACGCCGCCGCTGCGAACTCGAGCGCCTCCCTCGGCCCTGCAAGATTTAGCAAGCCAAATATGAGGCCGGCGGCGAAGCAGTCGCCCGCGCCCACCCGGTCAACTATGTGCGTGATCTCGTAATGGCGGCTCACGAGAAATTGCTTGCGGTCATGCAGGCAGGCGGACCATCCGTTGTGGGACGCGCTCCGCGACTCACGCAGCGTAATGGCCAACATCTTGAGGTTGGGGTAAGCGTCCAGGACTTTTTCGCAAAGCGCGCGGTATTGTTCCGGCTCCAGGCGGCCGGAGCTCACATTCACATCGGCTTGAATGCCCAGCGCGGCCTGGCAATCCTCTTCGTTGGCGACACCGATGTCTGTGAAGCGGAACACCTCTGGCATTACGTCCGCGGCCGGTTTTCCATATTTCCAAAGATTCTTGCGATAGTTCAGATCGCAGGAGACAGTGAGGCCTCCATCGCGCGCGGCCCGCATACTCTCGATCGCCAGATCGGCCGCGCTTTGGCTCAGCGCCGGCGTGATGCCGGTGATGTGAAACCACGCGGCGTCCCGGAAGGCTACGGTCCAATCTATGTTGCCCGGCTTGGCCAGCGCCATGGCGCTGTTTTCGCGGTCGTAGAAGACCTTGGAGGGCCGCTGGTTGGCTCCGCTCTCGACGAAGTAAACGCCCATTCGCCCGGCCCCGCTTACTATCTGACTGGTATCCACGTTGAAACGGCGTAGCTCTCCCAATAAAGCGTCGGCGATGGGATTCGGGGACGGAAGGACAGTTACGTAGCGGGCGGGATTACCGAATCCAGCCAGAGCGACTGCCACGTTGGCCTCGCCGCCGCCAAACGTGGCTACCAAGCGCGGCGACTGAAGCAGCCGCTCGAAGCCGGGCGGAGCGAGGCGCAACATGGTTTCGCCGAAGGTCACCACCAGATTGGACATGAAGAACAGAATACCGGAGACAGCACCCAGAAGTCAGAACGCGGAAAGCACAAACCAGCACCGAGAATCCAGTCGTACTGTACCGGTAGATTCTTGAATTATTGGGGTTCTTGTATTAGAGTTATTGTGTTCCAAAAAGAAAACCGCACCGGGGAGCCGGCTGGTGAGGACTGTCTAAGCCGCCGGTTCCGGTGCGGTTTGCCCAATCGGGCCAGGATCTGGCGTCTGCACGTCTGGCTGGATACCCACTTTCAGTTCCTTCAGGCGAGGCCCGCGTCCTACTTTCCTCCACCATGAACGCCAAACGCAACCGATACCGTGATCCCAGGCGAGATCATCAAATCTGGAAGCGACCAAAAAAACCCCTCTGTTGCAACCTGCCAACAGGATAAAGAGTAGTTTGAAAATTCAAAGCACCGGTTCCCGCAAGCACGCCGTTCACCAGCCTACTCCAGACCCCATCCCGCACGTCGCAAACAGAGGGCAGGTTTTCAAAGGTCACTTCATCAATTCGCTAACTTGAATGCACGGGTGGCTCCATCGCTTTGCTAAGCATTTACAAGAGTTTGCAAGCGTGGCGCCGTTTCGTCCGGGGCTTCGGGCTGCCGGGGGTGTGTCAGTGTGACACAATGGAGAACGCCTTCATACGCATGCGTTTGGCAATCTTAAGCTTCTTACTTTCAAGCTGTTTGTTTGGACAGGCACTAGACGAGGAATACCGCGTCTACGGCGAGCATCCCCGGCTATTCCTGACCTCCCAACGGCTGCGGCTGCTGAAGCGCGAGCGTGACCGGGACTCCATGCGCTGGCACCAGTTCGCGCTGCTGGTGCGGGCCGCTGCGCAAATGCCAGAGCCCGGCTTTGCCCTAGGACTCTATTTCGCTGTTACCGGCGATACAGCTTTCGGCAAGCGCGCCGCCGATTGGGCACTGGGGCCGGCCACCGACCTACGGCAATTAGCATTGGTTTACGATTGGTGCCAGCCGGCGATGAACGCCGCGCAGTCGAAAGCGCTCGCCGCCAAGATTCACCGGATGACAGAGCAACCATTGGTGGCGAGTGTCACCGGGCGGCGCGATCGCCTTCTGGCCGTTATTGCAACCGCGGACGACGAGCAGCACTCAGAAGAGGGCCTGTTACGGGAAACCATCCAACAGTGGTGGCGCGCGGGGTTGGCGCCTAAACTGGCGAGTGGTGTCACCGCCATCCCGCACGACCAGTTGTACGCGCTGCTCGAACTCATGCACGCGATTCGCGATAGTACGAAGATCGATCTTCGCGAAGACGCTCCGGAATATTTCAAAGAACTTCCGAAGTACCAGATTCTCGGAAACTACCCCGCGCCGCTGGCAGCTCCGGAGAATGAATACCGCATTCCGGTCTATAAAGGGTCCGTCGAGCCGGATGTCGACCGGGCCGCGCTGGCGCGCGCCGCTGGGCTCAGTATGGTCGCTTTCGACAACAATGCATTCGAGAACCAATATCTGCAAGGCTGGCTGATTCAGGATCGATTCATGATGCAGGGCACCTTCGGAGCGCCCTACGAGTTCCTGTGGGCCAATCCATATCAGCCCGGTCTCAGCTATTTTCAGCTTCCGGTGGTGTATCACGATGCTAATCGGGGAACGCTGTTCGTACGGTCGAACTGGGAAGACGAGGCGGTCTGGTTCGGATTGTATGAAGGCGAGGCGCAATTGTTCCAGGACGGAAAGATTACGGTACTGAACCAGTCCGTGCCTGCCGGGGTTAATCCGAAGCCGATCGCGGTTGGCGACGCGAGCGTGTTGCTGGGAAGAAGCCCCATGCATTTTTCTGTGGAAGGCGGCACGACTTTGGTGGTAGGATTGAAAGCTCGACGCAAATACCTCATCGAAACTGACGATGAGGAGTTGCGCGAACTCGAAACCGACCGGGTCGGTACTTTAGTGCTCGAATATCCCGTGGATCGAATGGCGGGAGTTCGCATCGTGGAGGCCAAGGGTGGAAGCGACGGAACGTGAACAGGTAGTGCATCAACTGGCGCACAGCAGAGAGAGATTGGTGCTGGCGGTGGAAGGCTTGTCGACCGAGCAGCGCAGCTTCCGTCCCGCCGATGATCGCTGGTCGATCGCCGATTGCCTCGAGCACATCACCGTGGTTGAGGGCAGCGTGCTCGGCAAAATTCAGGAGGTCTTGCAGACGGCGCCGGAGCCGGAGCGACGGGATGAGGTTCGGGGAAAAGACCAGATCGTTTTGGAACAGGTGCCGGCGCGGGGCCAGCGCGTGAAGGGCCCGGCCAGGCTGATGCCGCAAGGCCGCTGGCCGGAGTTCGAAGACCTGGTGCGGCAATTCGAGGCCACACGGGAGCGCAGTGTGAGGTTCAGCGCGGTGACGCAGGCCGATCTGCGCAGTCATTTTTTCCCGCACCCCGTGCTGGGGCTGCTCGATTGCTACCAATGGTTGCTGCTCATTGCCGCGCACTGTGAGCGGCACGTCCGCCAGATGGAAGAAGTGAAAGCTGATCGGGGCTTTCCAACGCATCAACAAGCCGGACAGGCCGGCGCCTGAAGCATTCTTATCCCCGGAAACCGATCGCTCGCCCGAGCAGACAGCCGCTAACCAGCATCACGCGTAGGCCCCACAAATTCCACGCGTTGAGATTGCCGGCCAATTCACCCTAAGGCTGACTCTGAAACATCACGCCCGAGGTCTGGCCCGGTAACTAGGCCCTATTTAGTTTCAATTCCGTTGACGATCCTTTCGGCTTGAGCGCGCGTGAAGTTGCCGGTGATCCTGGCTGATACGTCAATGGGTGTCCGGAGCACAGGAGCCATAACGACTTGACCATCAAGGAGGATGGCCACTAGCTTTCCGATGTGGTTGCCAGTGGCTACACGCATTTTCTCAGCTCCCGATGCCTTGAACTCGATGCCAACGCTATATTCCGATGGGCCACCACCCGGAACGACTCGAGCCACGGCGATATCGCTATTGCTAACGATTACTTCGTCGTGAAGGTAAACCGCTCGACCAGAACCTGATACCTTCGCCTCACGCAAGCCAGAAGCTGGTCTGTCTTCGGCCAACCTTACTTCAAACCGAACGGCTGCGGCCTGCAGGTCGCTAACGAACACAGACCAGACCCGCGAGCCAAGAAACGAGGCGGCGATGGCCGTCAAGGCAACAGTAGCGAAGACCATCCGCGACCGCGATCCTACTTCGGCGGGCGCACGGGATCCCGCAGCCGCCGCTAAAAAAGCCCGACGGTGAAGGTCCTGCCGACTGGAGGGCCATGTTGGTTCGTATCGAAGCGGGTCTGCTTCTTGCAAGAGCTCTCTAATCTCTTTCATCGGGATCCCCCTAGATAAGCCTTAAGTGCGTCAGTTAATTTGTGTCTACCTGTCGACAGGTGCCAACGGACCGTGATGGCGCTAATGCCAAGAAGGGACGCGATGGCGGGAATCGCCAACCCCTCAAGTTCATACATGACGACGATGGCCCGGCGGCGCGGAGGCAGAATATCCAGCGCTTGCCAAACGGCTGTCCTGGCAATCAGCACCGCTTCGGGGTCTCTGCCGTCACTCGCAAGGCGGCTGCCTCGCAATATTGCTTTATCGTGGCGGTCGCGAATGGATCTCTTGCGCCACTGGTCACGGCGAATGTTGATGAGCACCCGTACTAGCCATGCTTCCTCATTGGCGGCGCCTAAAGGTATGGACTTCGGGAATTGGGCCGCTCTTAGAAATGTCTCCTGTACGAGGTCGAGAGCATCGTCGGTACTGGGCGCAAGTCGCCTAGCCAACCGGTAGAGACGAGCATAGTGAACATCGAACAAGTCTGTCAGTCTCTCGGCCCGGTTGCCAGCTACCACGACTGGAAGAGCACGGGCGATGTGCTGTCCGCTCATATCTTGTTAAACGGTCGACGGCCCTCTTCTGTTGGTCCATTCCCAAAACAAATTGGCGGAGGCCTAGTCACCGCTGACCTCAATAGGCGATTATGACGCCATCCGCCACCCTTACCCGGGTCAGTCCGCTCATTTCGTCGGCACCAGAAGTAGTTCTTGAGGATGGGTTCGAGACTTGTTTGCACCCTCTCGGACGCCGTCCCCTCGGGCAATCGTCTCCAGCTAAATCACGTACAATTAGGCTCGTGCGTCAGCCTGCGTTGCGCACCTTGGCTCTGTTACGTTGATGAAGGGAAATTCCCGCTATGTCCATGCATAAGAGCAAACCAACGCTTCCGCAAATATCGGCGTTAATTGTAATTCTGCTGGCCGCGTGCTTGGCGATCACGGCGTCACAAGCGGCCCAGAAACATCCCAAAGCGCCCAAGACTCTCCGGCTTTATATATTCGACTGCGGAACTATCCATACCACGACCGTGGATGCTTACTCGTTGAAGAAGGAAGAAGTGGGCTCTACAGAAATGTCGATCCCCTGCATCCTGGTCGCCCATCCCAAAGGAACCCTGATGTGGGACAACGGCGACATTCCCGATGGAGCGTTCAAGCCGGGTGGCGGCCCGGCCGTGGCTGGGGTAGTAACGCAAGCCCAGCCACTACTGCCTCAGCTTGCCGGGGTAGGGTACAGGCCGGCGGACATTACCTATCTGGCCATGTCGCACTATCACGGTGACCACATGGCGAATGCGAATGCTTTCGCCGGTTCCATTTGGCTGGTTAGAAAAGCAGAGCGGGAGCGTATGTTCTCCGATGTGCCGATTCCGCGGTCGGACGCAGCCAACTACAACCTGCTGAAGAATAGCAAGACCGTGATTATCGACCGGGATGAATACGATGTATTCGGGGATGCAAGGGTCATCATCAAGTCCGCGCCCGGTCATACGCCCGGACACCAGGTGCTATTTCTAAGGCTGGCCAAGACTGGGCCCGTGGTGCTGAGCGGCGATCTTTACCATTATCCGGAGGAGCGCGCGCTGAATCGCCTGCCGGTGGCCGAATTCAATAAGGAGCAGACGGCCGCGTCGCGGGCGGAGCTGGAGGGCTTCTTGCAGAAGACTGGCGCGCAGTTGTGGATTCAGCACGACTTTTTGGGCAACGCGAAGCTGAAGAAGGCGCCGGCGTTTTACGAGTAGCAAAGGGCGCGGCGGCGGCGAAAATCGGCTGAAGTTTAAGCATTAAGGAGAAATATGGGCTCGCGCAATGCTTTAGTTTTCGCGATCAGCCTGATTCTGATGCGGACGGCGGCGTTCGCGCAGGATTCCCCGATCCCTCCTGACAGCGAGATCCGCAAAATTCTCGCCGATCGCATCGGTTCAGAACGTCTAGGCATAGGCCTAGTAGCCGGCGTGATCGACGCGAAAGGCCGCCGGATTATTTCTTACGGAAGTCTCGCGAAAGATGACAAGCGGTCGCTCAATGGCGACACCATTTTCGAAATCGGCTCCATGACTAAGGTGTTTACATCGCTGGTGCTGATGGATATGGTGCAGAAGGGCGAAGTTTCTTTAACCGATCCGGTATCGAAGTACCTGCCGGAGAGTGTTAAAGTGCCGGAGCGAAACAATAGGAAGATCACATTACAGGATCTATCCACGCAAAGCTCCGGCCTGCCACGCATGCCGTCGAACTTCAACCCCAAAGATCCATCGAATCCTTATGCCGATTACTCCGCTGAACAGCTCTATCAATTTTTATCCGGCTACCAACTAACGCGCGACATCGGCGCGCAGTACGAGTATTCCAACCTCGGCGTCGGGCTGCTAGGTCACGTGCTCTCCCTGCGTGCGGGCATGGACTACGAATCAATGGTGCGATCCCGTATCTCGGAGCCTCTGGGTATGAAGAGCACCCGCGTAGCTCTTACGCCGGATATGAAAGCGCGTCTGGCGATCGGACATGGACCCGGTCTGGACGAAGTGCCGAACTGGGACATTTCGGCCCTGGCGGGCGCGGGCGCCCTACGATCCAGCGCCAATGACATTGTGACCTTCCTGGCCGCCAATCTCGGCTATACCAAGACCCCGTTGGCCGCAGCCATGGCGGCGGAGGTATCCGTTCGCCGGTCCGCGGGATCTCCCGGCATGGAGATCGCGTACGCCTGGCACGTTCAAACCAAGAATGGAAATTCCATCATCTGGCACAATGGCGGCACCGGCGGATACCGGACCTATATGGGTTACGATCCCAAAAGCCGCGCGGGAGTCGTAGTGCTGTCGAACATTTCGTCCGCCGCGGGTCCGGACGACATCGGACGGCATCTGCTCGACGCTACCTATCCGTTGGATAAGGTCGAACCGGTCAAAGAGCACAAAGAGGTGACGGTCGACACCAAGGTTTTCGACAACTATGTTGGGACCTACCAATTGGCTCCGAATGCGATAATGACGATTTCCCGTGACGGCGATCAGTTGTTCGAGCAGCTTACCGGGCAGTCAAAACTCCAGGTATTCCCCGAAGGCGAGCGCAAGTTTTTCCTTAAGGTGGTGGATGCTCAGCTGACCTTCAATACGGATGCGCAGGGTAGAGCGACTGAGGTAATCCTTCACCAGAATGGTAGGGACGTGACGTCCAAGCGGATTGACGAGGCTCAGGCCTCGGCCTTAGTGGCAGCGCTGGCTAAGCGTTTCAAGGATCAAACCCAGGCGCCTGGATCAGAAGCGGCGCTGCGTCGCGACATCGAAGAGCTGCAGACCGGTCAACCGAAATACGAGTTGATGAGTCCGGCGCTGGCGGATGTCACGCGCCAACAATTGCCGCAGCTCAAAGCCATCATCGCTCAACTTGGCGCGGTGGAATCGGTGACGTTCAAAGGAGTCGGACCAGGCGGCGCCGACATTTATGAGGTGAAGTTCGAGCATGGTTCCACTGAATGGAGAATCATGTTGGAACCGGATGGAAAAGTAGCGAGCCTGGGTTTCCGCCCGCTGTAACTGGGTACCCGGTGGATAAGCGCCGCGTTACCAATATCCGATCATCCGGCCGGCAGTGATTGCAGTAAGCCAACAGAACAGCGATATTCCGCCAAACACCGCCAGCTTCGACTGTTCGCGCGATGAGAGTTCGCGAATTCTGTGCTGCTTCCAGGCCGATGAAGAACTCAGCGCGGCTACATTCAGAATTCCTAAGGCGATGGCGGGAAATTTGATGTAAAGAAATGGATTGCCGGCGTATTCCGTCGCCTTAGTAGCAAGCAGGCATACGCCACTGATCGCCGCAATAATGAAACCTGTGGTTGCCACCGGCACGGTAGGCTTGCTGATCGCTGCCAGGTTAACGCTTCGCCAAAGCCCCAACAACCGTAGATCGAGGATCAGAACGGCTCCGAAAAGGGAAGCTACGCCCAGAATATGGACCAGGTTCACAACACCGTACGTCCACACACCCGATTCGCGCATCGCGTGCCCGATTACTGATGCCTCGAGCCACGCCATGAATTGGTACAGACGGTCCTCCGGCTGCGTTAGGTGCGATCCGGATAGACGTTGAACGTCCGGCCGTTCCAGATCACGCGCTCGGTCTTGATCTCAAAACGTTTTGGGTCCCGATTACGATGACCATGGATCTTGACCGTAGCTCCTACTGGAATGATGCCTTCCTTCAACCCTGCGCGCTGAGTGCGTGCCGGCGGGGCTAACGTAAGATCCCAGACCTGGCCATCAGAAGCGCGCACTTTCATGGTCGCGTGAGGTCCGGCCAGGCTGACCGGAGTTTCGACAGTGCCTGTCAGCTCGAATTCCGCATCCAGGTTCCCACCCCAACCGTGGTGGGCTGATGCTGGAAGGGCTGCAAGCAAGGGTGCAAGGATGGCAAGCCGGATACAGATTGGGTGTCTAGATTTCATGGCGCACCTCTAGCTGCCGTACCAATCGAGCAGCCTGACATCAATGCCGGAGCCGTCCAACGCTTTCTTGAAAGCCATGGTATCTGAACCCTTGTAGTGATAGGGATAAACAATCGCCGGGTGGAATGCGCGTACCGCATCGGCGGCCTCTTCAGGCGTCATGGTGTACGGCAGATTCATGCAGACAAAAGCGACATCTATATTCTTGAGCGCCTTCATCTCTGGGATGCCTTCGGTGTCGCCCGAGAAATAGAACCGCTTTCCACCGTAAGCGACAATATAGCCGCAGCCGCGGCCCTTGTCATGAAACAGCTTCCCGGCGGAAGGCCCGCGAGTCAAGTTGTAGGCGGGAACGGCTTCCACGGTGAAGGGGCCCAACGTCTTCATCTGGCCATAGGAAATGATGTTGGAGCCGAACACTTGCCGGGCTACGGCCTCGGGCGCGACAACTTCCGTGCCAGTGCCGGACTTTTTCAGCTTGCTGACTATATCGGGCGCCATGTGGTCGCCGTGAATGTCGGTAATGAGGATATAGTCGGCCGGCGGGAGCTTATCGAAGGAGCCTTGCGCTGGATCGATATACAGGACCTTGCCACCGGCCTGGATCATGAGGCTGGCGTGCTGGATGGGCGTGACCTTGATGGTTCCAGCGGAAGTGGAGAACTCCTGAACGGGCGCGGCCAGGGCAGCGCCCGCAAAAATAGCTGAAACGAGAACGGCGCTTTTCATGGACGCGATTGTAGCACTCTCCGCACGCCGTGTTACTTTGTGGACGTCTCGATCTTCTTGAGAGTGACTACCGGCGACGGATACCGGGAGCCCACCGGACCGGTGAACTCTTTCTTCATGCCGTCCTCGTAATACTGGATGAACTTTTCAGAATCACGGTCCGAGGCTGGGCTTAATGACCGAGGAAGATTATGAAACATTTGCAGATCACTTCCTGCGGAATCCACGTCCGGCTTCGGCTCTGCAATTTGTTCGTTCATGGAACGGTGATTTGGTGCGGTACGATGAGGCTGCGCATGCCGATCTACGCAAGGAATGGATTAACGAGGGCACGCCTTGGTTCAGTACACGGATGCCGCAGCCACCGGGGTGGAATCCGGCAGATCAGATGAATCGCCTTTTGTTGACTGGTACAGAGATGCCCAACGTTCCACGCTTTTCAATATCGCCACGTCAAACAGCTTCGTACTCATTTCGTTCATCGCGAAGGAAGAAGAGGTTTACGCGTGCACCGTCTTCCCATCCGTCTGATCTTTGGAGCGGTTTGCTTGCTCATTCAATAGCGTGACAACAATAGCGTGACAAGAATGGATGAAGCACAGGCCGGTGGTCACTCCGCGGAAAACAACGAAGTGAATGCGGATTATGCGAACAATACAATGTTCGAGCCTACGGTATGGGATCTAAAGTTAATCTTCGGCGAATATTCAGCGCGTTCTCAATCTATTGAAGTCCACACATCCATTACTGTTCCCTGGGCGCAAGCTAAGCTAATGCTTTATTATTTGCAGGCGAATGTTGCCGCGCATGAGGTAGTGCATGGGAAAATAAAGATACCCGAAGCTGTTGTGCCTCCAGAATGGCCGCCTCTGACCCCCGAACAAGCCAAGATCCAAAGGCGCAAAAGACTTTCGAGACGCTCCAAGAGGTGCGTAAGCAGTTTCTTGATAGTCTAAAGTGACCAACTGACGCGCAGCCGATCAACTCCAACCGATAGATGTGAACTGGCAAACGCTATGCTCACCAATAAACAACGCTTGAAAACTTCAAGCGGATGTTCCGCGAGGAACCAACGTTTCGGTGCTGATCACAGTGGGCAATGTCAGCAGCCGGCCCGGCGTCACCGTAGCCATCAAGCCGTAAAAGCTTTTGATAAAGGTAGACGGCGTTAGTAGTACGACGCCGTCTCGATTCCCGTACCGGCCTTGAAGCTGGACACCACCTTCATTTGATCGAGGTCGATCACGGTAACCGTCCCGTCTCCGTCGTTCGCCACCAGTGCCGTGCGGCCGTCCGGGGCGAACGCGAATCCCATGGGGTTCTTCCCGACCGCCAGCACCTGCTGCTTCCCATGCAGGTCCGCAGTGCTGATTACGTTCACCTGCCCCTGTCCCTCCGATATGCTGCATACCAGAATCTTCGAGCCATCGGGCGTGTAGCGCGGCTTGAACGAGCCTCGGGTCGTTTCCTGGAGCGCCACCCGGTCGATCACGCTGTCCGTGGCGGTGTCGATCACCAGCAGCGTCGGTTCAGCTAAATCGGAAGCCACCACGCGCTTGCCGTCAGGCGACGCGGCAATACCCTGAATGCCGTTCGGCGCCGGAATCCGTGCGGCCATCTTGCGCGTCTTCAGATCAATCACGCTGATAAATAGCTTGTCGTTCTTGTTCGGAACATACGCCTTGCTGGCATCGGGCAGTACCGCGACCCAGTGTCCCGTCCCTTCGGTATCGATCGCCGCTTCAATGGCGCGCGTCTTCGGATCGATCACCAGCAGCTTACGGCTCAGATCGCAGCTTACATAGAGCTTGCCATGCTTATCCACCTGGATTCCGTGCGGTGCAATGTAAGGCGAGACGTCAATGGTGGCTGTGACCTGGCGCGTCGCAAGATCGATCACCGCGATGGTATGTCCCGGATGCGGATTCTTGCCGTAGACTCCATCACCATAGATCGGGATGTAAACAGTTTTGTGGTCTGGCGAAATGGCGAGATCGTGCGGCGCGTTACCTATTTCGAGATTGGACAGCTCCTTGTAGGTGGATGGATCGACGAAGCGGACGTGGGCGCCCCGTTTGTCGATCAGCACCAGCCCGTGCGAACCGGTCGGATTGTTGGGGTCCAGTGTCGCTGCCGCTACCTTCGGAAGTCCTGCGCTCAGAAGTACTGCCAGCGCAATGAGCGCAACCATGAATTGCCTTGCCATTTTCGCCTCCTTTGGTATGACGATTATATCGGGTTACTGCAGCCCGGCTGGGAGGTATATATTTTTACAAGACTGTTACCCGCGCTGACATCTGGCGGACGTCTGGTTATATGTCCGTTAGGAAAAGAGGCGAATCAAATGTCATACGCACCTTTCATCGCAATTGCCGCGGCGACCGCCGCGTTTATTTCTGGTCTTCTAGCCATGCTTAGCTGGCAGGGCAGTCTCATGGTTGCTATTGCCGCCGCCGTGCTCGCCGGGGGCATTGCCTTCACGATTCTGGAAATGCAGCGTCTGGCGAAAAGAGAAAATTAGGCGCTGCTGCCCGGTGCGAGTGGCAGTACTTTTTCCGGGAAGGACTAAGGTGTTTACAGGCTGGTTGCGCGCGATCCTACCTCTTAGCATGGAAAGAGGGGGAAATTCATGCGTTCGCTCGCACTAGTGATACCTGCAAGTCTTATTCTGGTCGCCAGTATTCATGGTCAGGCCCTGACCGAACACGCCGCCGCGGCAGCCGGCGCGGCCATTGGGACCGGGGCCGGCAAGAGTCTCAGCAACTCCATGACGAAGATTTTCGGTGACACCGATAAGCAAACCGCTAAGGCGGCCCAGCCCGAAGGCAAGAACAAGCCCGAAGCCAAGAAGACGCCCTCTGTGACCAATCCCGCGCCGGACCCGGTGACGGCCAAATCTAAGCCCTCCCCGACTCGGAGCGTTGATGCCCCTCTGGCTCCTTTGGCGCCGTCAGGTTCCCACTATGCTTCTCAGTCCCGTAGCCGCGAGCCCCGGAAGCCCGTGCATCCGGACGAGACTGCGACGGCCTTGATTCACGCGGCGTCGGCGCCATCGGTCACTGCCTCGATTCCGATGGCCCAACCCATCATCAAAGTTCCCACTGTCGAGGAAATCGCGAACATCAAAGTCGGGACTACCGAAGACCAGTTGCTGGCCGCGCTCGGGCAGCCAGCCTCCCGCTTGAGCATTCCCGATGACGATGGACACCTCCGCGAGACCTGCCAGTATTGGGCCAATGGACGGCAGATCGGAACCATCCGTCTGGACAACGGGCAGGTGGTTACTGTCGAGACCCGCCCCGAGAACTAGGGCCGTCCTCACAGAAACCTTCGAGCATCGCTCCGGCCCAGGCTGATACAATTGCGGCCCAGCACCAAGGTGTCAAAGCGATGCACGAACTTCATCTTCAAGTTGCACCAATTCTCGGAGCCGCCGTTGTGAAAATGGCGGTCGGCGCGCTGTGGTATTCGAACGCCCTGTTCTTCAAGCCCTGGATCCGGCTGTCCGGAATGAGCGAGGCACAGGTAAAGCAGGGCCTCCCCAAAGCGCTGGTGGTCGACGTGATCGGCAGTCTTCTCATGGCCCTGGTTCTGTTTCATACCATCCGGTGGGCCGGCGCTCACACCGTGGTTGAAGGCGTGTTCATCGCGTTTCTCAACTGGCTGGGCTTCGTCGCCGTCGCCACCATCAGCACCGTAACGTATGAAAGGAAACCGGTCACTTTGTACCTGCTGAACAACGGCTACCAGTTGGTCTCGATGCTCGTGATGGGAGCGATCCTGGCGGTGTGGGAGTAAATATCCCTACCCCAGCCCGCAAGCCGACATAATTGATAACCTAATAAGACTTGTTTCCGGAAATGAAGAGCCGGCTTTCCAGCAGATGTGTCGCCGTTTTACTGCTTCACTTTTCGCTTCTAGTCATGGCAAGCCGTAAAATAACGGCGGCGACCCAACCCGACCGCGAAATCGAACTGACGGAGACCACCTATCAAGTCAGCGCCGACAATACTGCCAAGGTCACTTACCATCAGCGGTGGAGGGCATTAACGGCGGCGGGCCGTGTCGCCATTAGCCAAATCAAAATTCCCTACCTTGCGGCCTTCCAGGATGTCGAAATAACTTACATTAAGACCGCAAAAAAGGATGGTTCGGTTGTTAATGGCGATCCAGCTGGAGCCTTCGATACAGCGCCCTTGGCGGACCCGCTCGCCCCTGTCTTCACCGACTTGAAGATGAGAACCGTGCTGCCGCCGAGTCTCGAAACGGGCGACTCAGTTGAGTATGAAGCCGTCTTACATATACATAAATGGGCGAAACCTGATGACTTCTGGTTCGTACACTTCCTTACTACCAACGTTCCAGTTATTTCTGAAACAGTCGTACTCGATTTGCCGGCTGACCGCGAGGTTGGTCTGTACGAAAGCAGTACTATTCCGGGGAAAACGGAAACTATTAATGGGCGACGTATCGAGCGCTGGGTGATTGCAAGTCCCGAGCCGGCAAAGGCCAGCCTGGAAACAGCCGCGCCCCTTTTCGCCGTAAGCTCCATGCGCTCGTGGGATGCGTTTGGCCAATGGATGTATTCCTTGAATAAGAAGGCCGCCGAGCCCACTACGGAAATCGCCAGCCTGGCCGCTAAATTGACAGCTAATAAGTCCAGCGAGCAGGAACGGATCGCTGCTGTGTACACATATGTCGCAACGAAAGTACGCTACGTTAGCGTCTCGTTCGGCCTCGGGAGAGTGCAGCCGCACACGGCTTCAGTTGTGCTCCACAATGCTTACGGCGACTGCAAGGATCAAACCGCACTACTCTCCGCTTTGCTCGGGGCCGCTGGCTTCAAAACGTACGCTGTGCTCACCACGCCCGCGGTTGGCGTTCAAGTTCGCGATGTGCCTACGCCCGATCAGTTCAATCATGAGTTCACCGCCATTGACACGAAGGCAGGCTTGTTGTTTCTCGATACCTCGACGGGCCCCGTACCCCCCGGCGTTTTGCCCGCTGGTGTTCGTGGATACAGTGCGTTGCTCGTCGGAGAGAAGACCTCCTCAATCATCGATATACCGATCCAGTCTTCTGTTCCCTAGCGAATCGCCGCGGCGCTTAAGGGCAGGGTGACACTGGCCGGGGCATTTGAAGGTTCCTCACGGTTCGAGTTCCAAGGTGTCGCCGAGGCGGAAATGCGGCGCGTCTTTCTCGATGCCACCGAGGTCGAGAAGGAGACCATTCTTCGAGCGCTCGCCGGTCCCGAATTTCGAAATGCGAACTTGCGGCAGATATCGAGCAGCGATCCAATTGACCTCACCAAGCCCTTCTGGGTTCAGTGTGAGATCAGCGATAAGGATTTCTTCCCTCCGGCGAGCACCTCCATGCGCATCACGTTCGAATTACATGGCTCGCCGGCAGCGGTTTTTGAAGGTTTGGGGAAGCCCAGCACTCCTCTACCTGTTGAATCATTCGCTTTCACCAAAAGCATGGATCTCATGGTCGATCCATCAATCACGATTACGAATGGAATGCCCGTTCATCGCAAGGCGGCATTCGGGGGCTTCGACTCGGAGTTCTCTTATCGGGACGGTCATTTGCAACTGGCGCGAACGTTCCAACTGAATGGCGCCCCAATTGCCCCGTCGGATTGGGATGCCTTCCTGGATTTCATGCGAGCTTCCTCAACTGAGACCGCTCAGGGCTTTACGCTCGAACGGCATTCTGGCGCGATAGGGACCTCAAATCTAAACCAGGCCATGCACCAGGGTGCAGAAGCCTTTCAGCGCCGCGACTATCCAGCCGCAAAACGCGCTTATCTCGAAGCGACCAAGCTGGAACCAAAAAGCCGTTTCGCATGGAATAATCTGGGACGTGTTTACGCTGCGCTGCGTGAATACCGCCCCGCCGAAGAGGCCTATAAGCGGCAAATCGAAATTAATCCGAACGACCCTTATGCATATAACAATCTTGGAATTGTCTATCGTGCGCTGAAGCGCGAGGACGACGCAATTGTCTGGTTCCGAAAACAGATCGCCGTGAGCCCCCGCGATCGCTACGCGCATGACAACCTCAGTATTTCGTTTGCAGCCAAGAACCAGTGGGAGTTCGCGCGGGATGAGGCTGCCATCGCTGCCGAAATCACTCCCGAAGATGCTGCGAAATGGGTTCGGCTCGGAAGAGCACAGCTCAAGACCAGCCGCGCCGACGAAGCCAGCAAGAGCTTTGACCGAGCGCTTGCCCTAGTTCACGACGCGATGGCCGAGAATAACATTGCCTACTACCTGGCCGACGCCGGAATCAAACTTGACCAGGCATGGCAATTGGTGTCCGGTACGCTGAATCCCGAAGCTCGGTTGGCCTGCCAACCGGAAGCCTTGTCCGAAGACGACAAATGTAGTGCTGAATTGCGCCGCATAGCAACCATGCTCGATACCGCCGGCTGGGTTCTCTATCGGCAGGGAAAACCGTCCGAGGCCGAGCCTTATCTATCGTCCTCTTACGCCATTGCTCCCCGCGCCGCAATCGCGATCCACTTGTCCCTGATGTTTGCGACATTGGGACGTCTTGAAGAATCGTTGAAATATTTTGCGGACGCCAACTCCCGTGTTGATTTCTCCCGAGTTGATTCAAGCGAGGCGCGCCGTGAACTCGCGAAGCGACTCGGAGGAGAAACGGAGCTCGACTCCCATTTAAAGAAGATCGATGATGCCGGGGCTTCTCCTGGTGCCACGGCGCGGGTTATCGCCTTGGTCGATGGACAGGGAAAAGTGTTGGACGCGAAATCTGCCGATTCACAGACCGCAGATCCGCTGGTTGCTGAAGCCAAATCTCTGACGTTATTGCCGATCTCTTGGCCCGAACATTTGATCCGCTCCATCCGGACCGTTGAGTTTCGCCAAGATGGAGCAAACTGGTCGCCAGCTCAGTCGTACGTAGGGCAGAGCGCCCCACCACCGCCGCCGGTCCGCTGATAGACCGTTCCCGCTAAACTGATTATGTGGTCCGTTGTCTTCCCCTCCTGCTCCTGATCGCCCGCCTCGCCTCCGCCGCCGGCGCCGCCGATCTCTCCCGCCAACTCAAGCAGCTCACGCTCGACTCCGACCAGTGCTACCGGGTCACCGAGCTCAACTTCTCCAAGGAAGACATCAAGGTCTATCTCACTTCCGGCTACATCATCTTCACTAAACCCATGAATGGCATTCGGCCGGGCGCCGTGTTTGCGGCCACCGCGGAGGCTGGGGACGCCGAAGTGCTAATGCTTCCTCCCCTCCGGAGCGAACGCCGGGCGCTCGCCACCTTCACCGATGCTCCTAACCTGGATGAGCACCTCAGTAGCGCTGCCTTCATCTTCACCGATGGAACCGGCGACGACCTTCTGGCCCAAATCCAGACCAATCCAGCAGCCAAGAAAAGCCCCGAAGCGGGACAGCTCATGCTCGAGCAATCCGGGCCGACTCTTCACAACCTGTTCGAGAGCTTCGAGACCCGGGTAGTGTACGATCTGTTGACCGGCGACCGGAAGGCTGGTTTCTTCTACATGGCTGTGTCCGGCAAGAAGCTCGGCAGTTTCGACATGCTTCACGATCCGATAACACGGGAACAGATCTTTGCCGGCAAGCTCGTGTATCGCGATAATCGTAGTTATTTCGATACCTGGGCCAGTTTTCCATCCCGGTCGGTGCGCAATGGTGAGCCGGCGCGCGCTCCGCGCTTCGCTCTCGATAATTTCCGCATCGATTCCAGCATCGATTCCAGCCTGCTTTTGAAGGCTGTCACGCGCGTTACGCTGACACCCAAACAGACACTCGGCCCCGCCCTGCCCTTCAACATCTCGCGAAACATGCGCGTGACGGAGGCGCGCATCGACGGTGAGACGGTGGAGGTCTTTGAGAGAGAATCCCTGCGGTCGAACCTGATTGCAAGCAGCGACAATGATCAATTTCTGCTGGTCGCAGCCGCGCCGCTCGATCCGTCGCGGCCCCACGAAATAGAAATTCATCATGAAGGCGCGGTGATTCAGAAAGCCGGCGACGACGTTTATTTTGTAGCCTCACGTGGCACCTGGTATCCGCGGCTTGGCATCGAGTTCGCCAATTATGATATGACCTTCCGCTATCCCAGGAATCTTACTCTGGTTGCCACCGGAGCACCGGTAGAGGACCGCACGGAAGGCGACTGGCGCATCACCCGCCGCAAGACCGACGTTCCCATCCGGTTAGCGGGCTTCAACCTGGGAAACTTTCAAGTGAATTCGACCATGGAGAATGGCTACAAAATCGATGTCTACGCCAATCGCCATCTGGAACGCGCGCTACAGCCCAAGACTGGCATGGGTTTGCCTCCGCCTGACACGTTTCCAATGCACAGACCGCGACGTGCGCCTGATGCTTTGATTTCTGAAGCGGCCGCGCCCCTGCCGCCGCCCGACCCGGCCGCCCGCATGACCCAGTTGGTCAGGGGGGTAGCTGATGCGCTCGATTTCATGACCGCTCAGTTCGGTCCGCCCCCTATCCGCAACCTCGCGATTACTCCCATTCCCGGCGGGTTTGGCCAAGGCTTTCCGGGTCTGGTTTACCTCTCGACGTTTGCCTATCTCAACCAGGGCCAGCGCCCGCAAAATCTGCATCCTGACGTTGAAGACACTTTTTATTCGGACCTTTTGGCGAGCCACGAAGTTGCGCATCAGTGGTGGGGCAATATGGTGGTGTCGGCCGGTTATTCTGACGAGTGGCTCATGGAATCACTGGCCAATTATTCCGCGCTGATGATGCTCGAAAAGAAAAAAGGGCCCAAGGCCGTGGATGCCGTGCTGGAGACCTATAAGAATCACCTTTTGGCCAAGTCCGAGGACGGCAAGACACTTGAATCTGCCGGCCCCATTACCTGGGGCTTCCGTCTGCAATCCTCGCTCGCGCCGAACGCCTGGCGTCCGGTCACCTACGAAAAGGGAACGTGGATCATTCACATGCTCCGCCGCCGGCTCGGGGACCAGCAGTTCATGGCCTTTCTGCGCGAAGTCTCGAATCGCTATCGCTTCGCCGCCATCAGCACTGAGCAGTTTCGGGAATTGGCCGCCGGATATACGCCGCCGAAGTCTCAGGACCGTGCCCTTAAGACTTTTTTTGAGAATTGGGTTTATGGAACTGGAATTCCTTCGATGAAGCTGGCGTATTCGATGCGCGGATTGAAGCTCACGGGAACCGTAGCGCAACGTGGTGTGGAGGATGACTTCACCGCGCTCGTGCCCCTGGAAGTTCAGACGGGCCGTCAAAGAGCAGTATACTGGCTGTCGACCGGAACCGATCCTGTTCCATTTTCGATCCCTTTGAAGGCGCCTCCCACCAAAGTGGCGTTGCTAGTGAACGACACCCTGATGACGGCCTGGAAATAATGACGACCTGGAAATGAACACCCTGCAAGTTGCTTTTTCCTGATTCATGCCCATTGCAACCAAACGAAAGACCGAGGCGAAGAAGTCGGCGCCGATCGTCGAGGCGGAACCCGAGCCCAAGCCATTAGAAGTAGAGCCGGCGGCGGCGCCGAAGGTTACCGCATTGATCTTCTCCTACGACAGCGCGCCCGCGCTGCGCCGGTGCCTGACGGCGCTGGAAGGTTCCAACGATCGTGCGACGATTGAGATTCTGGTTGTAGATTGCGGATCCCATGATGAAAGTCCGCAACTGGATACCGAATTCCCGGAAGTGACCATTCTTCGGCTGCCGCGTTATTTCGGGCGCACCAAGGCGCTCAACATCGGCACCCGCACAGCGACGGGCGAATATCTTTTCTTCCTAACGCCCGAAGTGGAAGTCTTACCCACCACCATTCCCTCACTGTTGGCGCGAATCGAATCAGAGCCGGAGGTGATGGCGGTGTGTCCTTTGCTGGTTGACACCGAGGCGCGTCCGGCCAGGCAATTCTTTCGGCTCCCGACGCCGGCTAGCGGTCTGGACGTAGCTCCTGTAACAATCGATCCGGCGGCCGAAGCCGTTGAAGTGGAGTACGCGACCTTCCAGGCGTTTCTGGTGCGCAAATACTTCGTCAAAGGCATCAACTACCTGGATGAGCGCTATGGCGAATCTTTGTCCGACGCCGAGTTGTGTTATCAGATTCGCCGGTCTTCCCGCAAGACCCTGGTGGTGCCCCGTGTGACCGCCCTTTACACCCCCGGATCGCCTTACTCAGAGGCTTCGAATACGATATTCGAAGCCGATCGCATTCATGGTGCGGCGGTCTATTTCGGCAAGCATTATGGCGTCATAAATGGCTTCGTTTTTCGAGTTAAGTCCATCCTGAAGGCGCTTTTCACGCTCAAGCTGGGACTCTTCGCAGCTGTGATCTCGGGGAGCAAAATCGACGGTTCCCAATCAGAAATTCTGTAAATTCAGGTGTTTGCGTCAGTTTTTCCTACCTCCCACAACCGGGCGCGCCGCGTCCGGCAGCGCGCCTCTGGTACCTAAGGTTCCTCCAGTCTACTGCCGATATTACGAGCGGTATGCAGATAGACGCCTTACTGTGGATTCTCCTTCCGCTGTTCATTGCCGCTGGCTCGGCACTGCTTTCCTACTACATCATGCAAGCCCGCATGGACGTAGCGGTTGCCAGGGAGCGCGAGGCGCTGGCTGAAACCCGCGCGGAAGTCCGCACCCAGAAGAACACTATGGAAGAGCGCGTTAAAGCAACCGAGCAGGAGGCTCGCCGCCGGGCGCTGGATGATTTCATGCAGGATTTCCGGGTCGAAGAGCGTCATTATTTCCGAGAGAACAAGTCGCTGGCCGCCCGCAGAAAATCGATGGTTCTGCAGGAACGGCTGTATTTCCGCAATATCCCGCTGTCCAACTGGGTGGAGCACGAGATGACCGTCGAAGAAGAATCGGGCGACGTGCAGCGTATCGCCAAGGGCTGTTCGGTATTCACCACCAAATCTTTGAGCGACGAAAAGAAATCCGCCGTGTCGCGCATGCTTGGGCAGGCACCGATCACCAGCGTTGTTCCCGAACTCGCCGAAATGATGAATGACGCCCAAGCCGGTTAACCCCGGGACTCTAGCGTGGTAGTTCTGGTACGATCCACCCGACAACACGGGTTTAGAATAGCCCCACATGTGATATTCTTGGCGGCATGAGAAACTTTGCCTCTTTCGCGTTGTTGGTAGCGGTTTGTCTCCTTTCCGTTGTTTCGCCGGTGCTCGCTGGCGTCGCTGCGCCACCCGTCCCTGAACCGGGAACTGTTTTGCTTATCGGGGGAGGTATCGGCGCCCTGGTTCTGTATCACCGCAAGAGACAATCTAAGAAGTAGTTGCCTGTGCTGGCGACATACGTCTTGCTCTCGGCGTTTGGAATATTCGCCGTCTGGGAGACATTCCGGCCGCGCCGCCGCTTGACGGCTCCGGTTGGGCGCCGCTGGATTCACTCCGCTCTGCTGGCTTTCCTTATCAACTCGCCACTGGGTTGGATTTATCCGGCGACCGCTGTAATGCTTGCATCCGCCGTGAGCACCAGCAGTCACGGCTTGCTGAACCGGGGCCTGCCCTTCTGGCTTCGTTTTGCCGTTGGGTTCGTTTTGCTGGATCTGCTGCGCTACGGGCAGCATCGCTTGTATCACGCCATACCAGTACTCTGGCGCATCCATCGGGTTCATCATTCCGATCCCGATTGCGATTGGTCGACCGGCCTGCTGTTTCACCCCGGCGAGGTGCTGCTGAGCCAACTAACCTATCTGGGCGCAGTCGCCCTTCTAGCGCCTCCGCCTCTGGCTGTCCTTTGCCTGGAACTGGTCACCATCGTACACAACATCTTTGAGCACGCCAACGTCCGGGTGCCTCAGCGGGTTGATGGACTAATGCGGCGGGTCTTTATCACGCCCGATGTACACCATATTCATCATTCCGAGGACCTTTCCGACCTGAACCGGAACTTTGGGACGGTATTCTCGTGGTGGGACCGAATCTTTGGCACCTACCTTCAGGCACCGGCTGTGGGCTATGCCAATATGCGGATGGGACTACCGGATCAGGCCGAACGGCAGGGGCTAAACGTGCTCCAGATGCTGGTTCTACCCTTTCGCAAGGATCGTAAGTGTAAGCAACCGGAAAGGTTGTCAGTTAATCCCGAGGGAGTGTCAACCGAATCCTTCTGAATTCGTTCAGAAGATATGATGGGCGTCATGGCCGATCGGCTGGGAGCCAGTCTGGACACGCAGGCGAGCACGCGCGAGTTCGGTACGTGGATGGCTTCCGAGCAGAAGCGTATCTTTCTGCTGTGCCGGCGATTGCTGCAAGATGTTGAAGAGGCTGATTCAGCCACCCAGGATGCCTTTCTGAAGGCTTGGCAGGCTCTCAACCGCACTGAATTAAAAGAGTTGGAAGACGCCAGCCGGTGGCTGACCCGGATCGCCGTGAACACCTGCCTGGACCGGTTGCGTTCGCGCCGCTGGCAATTCTGGCGAAAGCGGCCCAACCCTCAGGACGAGCAGACCATCCTGGAACTGGCGGCGACAGCGGGTCCGGACGCGGTCGATCACGTCTTCGCCACCGAGATCGCCCAGCGGCTGGAAGGTGCGCTCCAAAAGCTAAGTCTTCGCCAGCGGGCGGCGTTCACATTGAGGCATTATGAAGACCGGAGCATGGCGGAAATCGCCGAGATTCTGGACCTGGATATTGGTACCGTGAAAGTGCATTTGTTTCGTGCCACCGCAAAGCTTCGGGAGGAGCTGCACGACTTGTACTTTCGCGCTTGAGGAAGACGAAGAAATGAAACACTGGAACGAAAACGATTTCAAACAGTGGCTGTACGGGTTGAAGGATGAGGACCAACACCTGACCGGCTGTCCGGAGTGCCGCGGTGAGATGGAGCGGCTGCGGATGGTGCGCGCCCGAATCATCGAGCAGCCAGAGGTATCGCCAGATTTCCTGGCCGGGCAGCGCCGCAGCATCTATCGCCGGCTGCATGAGCCACGGCACAACTGGGTGACTTTACGTTGGGCGCTGCCGGTTGCCATGGTGCTGGTGATGGTTTTCGGTTTGACACTGCAGCGAGGCCGCGGGCCGGCTTCGAATATCAGCGACGAACAGCTGTTCTCCGATCTCACCGCCATCGAGCAGAGCGCCGAGCCCAAGGCGATCGCACCCATGCACAAGCTCTTCGAGCAATAGCCATGCGCCGCTACATTCTACTCGCTCTGTTACTGACCGGCTCGATGTTTGCTCAGATGCCGAAGAGTCTCTACGCCTGGTGGAGCAAGCCGGTGGTCGCCAAACAGTTGAATCTGACTAATGTTCAGCGCCAGCAGATCCGCGCCACGGTGCTTGAGTTCCGGCCGCATTTGATCGACATTCGCGCTGAAGTCAGTAAAGCGGAGATCGATCTGGAAACTCAATTCGACCACGAACCAGTCGATCAGGCAAAAGCCAACCAGGCGATCGAACGCTTGATTGCGGCCCGCGCTGATCTGACACGCACGCTGTCGCAGATGAGCCTGAAATTGCGGACCGTGCTCACCGAGCAGCAGTGGCGCGATCTGCAGCGTCTACGGCCGGGCCAGGGCGAAGAGCTTCCTGCCGGTGAATCTCCGGGGCAGAAATAATCGGGCTAGCGAAGACCCGCAAAGTACACTTGATCGATCTTGGCGGCCATCACAAAATCGCTTTCGGTTAAACCGCGGATTTTGTGAGTGTAGATCTGCACGTCCACTTTTCCCCAGCCCAGGCAAAGATCGGGATGATGGCCTTCCTGCTCCGCCACCGCGCCGACCCGGTTGACGAAATCGAGCGCCGTCTTAAAATCGGCAAACAGAAAGCTCTTGGCGACGTGGTGCTCTTCGACGATTTTCCAGTCGGGCAATTCCCCGGCATAGCGTACCAGTTCCGCGCCTTTCAAGGGCGGCACGCCGCCGCGGCATGGTACGCAGTGCTGTTCGGCTAGTTTGCTCATTCCATATCCCCCCTCACCTTCTCTTATTTCGACAGCATAGCGCTTCAGCGGCGCCACTTGCTTTCTGAGGTGCGGTAGATCTTTGGGTAAACATTGGTCGGAAAACCCAACTCGATGAAAACAAGGGAGAGATCATGATTTGGGGTCATGTCGCATCAAAATGGAATTTTTCGGCACGCTTTTGAGATGAATACGTCTTAATCATAAGCGATGATCCTTGGGAGCAACATACGAGGGGCAGTGGTGGCAGCCATCGCCTTAGCGCTGACCGCTACTTCGGTATACGCTGGGCCTGAATCGGTCCGGACCGCCCTATCTTTGCGGGCTCAATCATGGAATCACCAGATCACTGCCAGACGCCCGGCGATGCGCGCGCAAGTTTCGCAGAGCGAGTTGAAAACGAGAACTCCGGTAACGAAGCAGTTTTGCGCTTTGTCTCCGCAGGTCAGTTTTGCTCATCCCTTGTGCGTCGCCGGATCCCCGTCACAGTGGTTATCGCGTTCGCTTCTTCTCCGCGGCCACAGTCTCAGTCCAAGCCGGGCGCCCCCCTTAGTCTAAGTCCTGCACTTCCGTTGTTAGCCACTTAAGTTGTCTGGCTCAAGTCAGCCGGACGGATTGTGTTTTTTCAAGGACATCAAAATGTTTAAGACACTCAAGAACTCATTCCAGATGGAGAGCGCCGGGTCGAAGCTCGACCTAGGCTTTCTCCTTCGCTGGGGCGGTGGAGTTGTTGTTGCCGCTCTAGAGTTATTTACACGCTGCTTTCAATTTGGGAGTGATATGACCGGCTTAAAGATTGTTCACTTGCATTGGAGCGTGCTCACGATCGAACTTCGTGAGCTGCGCGCCCACGTAGATGGGCTCGCGGTGAGATTCAGCAAAGAGTACGGATCCAACTCAGAGGCCCTGGAGCGTGCCGAAGGGCTGTCGGTCGCGATTCAACGTTTGGAAAGGGCGCTGTTGCAGCAACAACTTCAGAGGATCTCGGCCGCCTCAGGCGCCGGTGGGGGTGCGCAATGAAGCCCAGTGATGTGGATGGTGGACCAGGAAGGCCGAACCAGATCAAATCGCATCCGCCACCGACGCTACGTAGTAAACTGATCACCGCGGTCAGCTTGTTTACGACCGCGGGCGCGCTCTTTCTCGCGCTCTGGGTAGTGGACCAAATGGTGAGTAACTGATCGGAAAGCTACAGGTGACGATACATGACGAACGCATCCACGTAGCCGGCATTGGGATGCTGGAAGGCTCCCGGAAGGCGGCCGGCAATCTCGAATCCGAAGCTTTGCCAAAGCCGGACCGCGCGCTGGTTGGTGCTGACCACGAAGTTGAACTGCATGGCGCGGAAGCCGCGAGCTTTTGCGTATTCGAGCGAATGGCCGCACATGGCGCGCGCTACTCCTCGGCCGGAGGCGCGAACATCGGTCATGTAGCCGCAATTGGCTACGTGCGCGCCTCCGCCTTTTTGATTGGCATGCATGTAATAGGTGCCGACTACGGCTCCGTTGTCCTCCGCGACGAACACTTCGTGGCTCGGGGCGAACCAGTAGGCGATGGCCTCTTCCCGCGTCATATCGCGAGGCAGGGTATAGGTTTCACCGCCACGAATAGTAGGTTCGATGATTTCCCAAATTACTCCCGCATCGGCCGGACCGGCGGGCCGGACGGTTATCATGGAACCAACATAGCGCCTCGGTAGCGATAAAATCCTGATGACGAATTTCGAATTTACTCCACTGGTCTTTCTGATCTCGACCACAGTTGGTTATCTGGGAGCGTTAACCGTTGGCGGCATAATTGTGACGCCCTCTCTCCACGCCAGCATCCCGAGCCCTTCCTCCTTCGGGCTCATCTTGCATGAGACAAGAGTCCCAGTAGCACGCCCCGCCGTTTCATGGGATACTCATGTTACCTTGAGACGGTTCGTCCCGTCACTTCTGTTGTAGTTTCACAAAGATCCTTATTGAATGATGACCAATACGACAACCACAGCCACCGAGCCCCATGCTGGAGAGCGTGGCAGGGAGGTGCCCTATCCTCCCGGCAAGCCCCCTAGCAAGCCAAGGAAACGCGGCTTCATCTGGTTCTTTTTCCTTGTAATCGTAATAGGTGTAACGGCTTATGCCGTTTGGAGGGCCTCCCAGCCCGGCCTGATTCCCCAAACCAACCAGGGTAAGGGCGGGGGTAGGGGAAAGGGTGGACGGGGGGGTGGCGCCGGTGGAGCGCTGCCGGTGGCGGTCGCGGCGGCGCGTTCTGGCTCCGTCCCCATCTATCTAGTTGGATTGGGCAACGTTACCGCATTCTATACGGTCACGGTTAAATCCCGGGTGGACGGCCAGCTCATGAAGGTCAATTTTCAGGAAGGGGAGTTGGTCAAAGAGGGGCAAGTTCTATGCGAGATCGATCCCCGGCCTTTCCAAGTGATGTTAGCGCAGGCGGAGGGCACACTCGCCCACGATCAAGCACTGCTTGAAAATGCCAAGGTCGATCTGAATCGCTATGACGGTCTGGTTAAGCAGCAAGCGATTCCCGCCCAACAGCTGGATACTCAGAAGGCACTGGTGGCACAGTACGAAGGCAGCATCGCACAGGATAAAGCTAACGTCGATAATGCTAAGCTGCAGTTGATTTATTCCAAAATCACGGCTCCGATTACCGGAACGGTAGGGCTCCGGCTGGTGGATCCCGGCAATATTGTGCATGCCTCCGATGCCAATGGAATGATCGTGATTACCCAACTTCAGCCCATCTCGGTACTATTCACCATTCCGGAGGACAATCTTCCAGAGGTTACTAAGAAACTGCGCGCCGGCGCACACCTGCCGGTCGAAGCATTTAATCGCGACATGTCCAAAAAGCTTTCCGCTGGAACGCTACTAACGCTCGACAACCAGATCGACAATACTACTGGAACTTCAAAACTAAAGGCCATCTTCGATAACAAGGACTTCGAGTTGTTCCCGCAGCAGTTCGTCAACATCCGCCTGCTGGTCGATACTTTACAAAACCAGATTCTAGTACCGACTGTGGCGGTTCAGACTGGCCAACAGGGGACTTTTGTCTATGTTATCGACGAAAATCAGACCGCGCACCTCAGGCCCGTGGAAGTTCTGACATCGGACCAGTCCGGCGCTGACATCAAGAGTGGTCTCAAGGTAGGGGAACAAGTAGCAGTGGACGGAGCAGACCGGTTGGAGGATGGAGCGCGGGTTCGCGTGCGGCAAGCTGGCGAAGTCGAAAAACAGGCTGCCGATGATGCGGCTGCACTCGCCAATCGCGCCCGGAACAAGGGTAAAGGCGGTCAATTTAAGGGCCAGCCGGGAGGCAATCGCCCGGATGGAAAAGGGGCGCCCCAGCAGTGAGTCCGTCCCGAATTTTTATCCTGCGGCCAGTGGCCACATCGCTGATGATGGCCGGTATAGTGCTGGTTGGCATGGTCGCCTATTTTCAATTGCCGGTCTCTGCGCTGCCGCAGGTCGATTATCCGACCATACAAATCCAGACTTTCTACCCCGGCGCAAGTCCGGAAGTAATGACTTCAGCGGTTACGGCGCCGCTGGAGAAGCAATTCGGACAGGTGCCCGGACTGAGCCAGATGACGTCCATCAGCTCCTATGGAAGTTCTCTGATCACCCTGCAGTTCTCTCTGGATCTGGCTATCGACGTAGCCGAGCAGGAAGTACAGGCGGCCATCAACCAGGCGGGAACCTATCTTCCGACCCTGCTGCCGAATCCGCCCATTTACAGCAAAATCAATCCCGCTGACGCTCCGGTGCTGACTCTAGCGATCACGTCCAAGACCGTGCCGCTCATCAATATCGAAGACTACGCCGAAACGCGGATGGCCCAGAGAATTTCGCAGCTAAAAGGAGTGGGGCTGGTAAGCATCAGCGGCGGACAACGGCGGGCTGTGCGTGTACAAGCGAATCCCACCGCGCTGGCTTCGTATGGCCTTAGTCTCGACACCTTGCGCACCGCCCTGAGCAGCGCGAACGTAAATCAGGCCAAAGGCAACTTCGATGGGGCCGATCAAGCATGGACCATCAACGATAACGACCAGCTGAGCTCGGGAGAACAATACAAGCCCATTATCATTGCGTACCGTAATGGCGCGCCCGTGCGGCTTTCCGACGTCGCGAATATCATCGATGCGCCGGAGAACACCAAGCAGGCCGCCTGGGTCGGCACCAATCAGGCCATCGTTCTCAATATTCAACGCCAGCCCGGGACCAATATCATCGGGGTGGTAGATACGATCCAGGCGCTACTTCCGCAGATTCGCGCATCTTTGCCGGCGGGCGTGAACGTCGATGTCATTACGGATCGGACCACCACGATCAGGGCTTCGGTGAAGGACGTCGAATTTGAGCTGATGCTCACCATCGGGCTGGTGGTGATGGTCATCTTTCTTTTTCTGCGGAGTCTTTCGGCCACTATCATTCCGGGCATTGCCGTGCCTCTTTCGCTGGTGGGCACTTTTGGCGTCATGTACCTGCTGGGGTACAGCCTGGACAACCTCTCTTTGATGGCGCTTACCATCTCCACGGGCTTTGTGGTGGATGACGCGATCGTCATGATCGAGAACATCTCGCGCTACATCGAGATGGGCGATTCGCCCATGGAAGCCGCGCTGAAAGGGTCGGCCGAGATCGGTTTCACCATTATTTCGCTGACCGTTTCGCTGATCGCGGTCCTGATTCCGCTCCTGTTCATGGCGGACATTGTCGGCCGCCTGTTCCGGGAATTCGCCGTAACTCTGGCGGTTACCATCCTCTTCTCGGCCTTCGTCTCCCTCACTCTGACACCCATGATGGCGGCCAGAATCCTGAAGCACACGCCGGAGCGCGAGCAAGGGCGCCTGTATCGCTGGTCGGAATGGTGTTTTGTCAAAACGATCGAGCAGTACGGCAAAATGGTTCGGGTGGTTTTGCGCCATCAAACCTTTACATTGATGGTCGCGCTGGGGACGTTGGTTCTCACCATCTATCTGTATGCCATAGTCCCGAAGGGCTTCTTCCCGGTTCAGGATACGGGCGTCATTCTGGGCATTTCTCAAGCGCCCGACGCCATTTCGTTTCCCGCCATGAGCCGCCGCCAGCAGGAACTTGCGAAGGTCATTCTTCAGGACCCAGCGGTCGAGAATCTCACGTCATTCATCGGAATCGACGGTCAAAATACAACGATGAACAACGGCCGCATTCAGATCACACTGAAACCGCTGGAAGACCGGGCCGGCCTTTCCGCCGTGGATGTAATCCGCCGGCTTCAGCCGAAGTTGGCGGCGCAGGTCCCGGGCATCGCTCTCTTCATGCAGCCTGTGCAGGACCTCACGGTAGAAGACCGCATCAGCCGCACGCAGTATCAATACGCACTCGACGCTCCCGATAAAGCGACATTGGACCTGTGGGTGCCCAGGCTACAAGCGCGATTGCAGCAGCTTCCGGAATTGCGCGACGTGGCCAGTGACCTGCTCAACGCTGGCGCCGGGCTGCGTGTGGTCATCGATCGCGACACTGCCGGAAGGTTGGGCATCACTCCCCAGAACGTGGACGACGCGCTCTACGATGCCTTCGGCCAGCGGCAGGTCTCGACCATCTTCACGCAATCCAACCAGTATCACGTGGTGCTGGAGGCTGGTCCGCAATGGCAAACCAATGCAAACTCGCTCCGGGACATTTATGTGCAGATTGGCGCCGCCTCGCAAAATCTTGCTTCCACTATCGCCCTGGCTGGAACCAACACCGCCCTCACCGGAGCTGCGCCCATTGCGCAAGCCCCTCTCAGCTCGTTTACCCGAGCTGTTCCAGTCACCACCCCCATCGCGATCAATCATCAGGCGCAGTTTCCAGTGGTCACGCTGTCGTTCAATCTTGCGCCTGGCGCATCGCTCGGCGCCGCGGTTGATCATATCCGCCAAGCCACCAAAGAGGTAGGCTTGCCGGGCAGCATCGAACCTACATTTCAGGGTACCGCGCATGCATTCGAATCTTCCCTGGCTAATGAATCGCTCCTGATTTTGGCCGCTATCGTAACTGTTTACATTGTCCTTGGGGTCCTGTATGAAAGCTACATTCACCCCCTCACCATCCTTTCGACGTTGCCGTCGGCTGGCGTTGGGGCTATCGCGGCGCTCATGCTTTTCCATGAGGATCTCGATGTCATCGCGCTCATCGGCATCATTCTTTTAATTGGCATCGTGAAGAAAAACGCGATCATGATGATCGATTTCGCACTTGAAGCCGAACGCAAGGAAGGCAAAACACCCGAGGAAGCGATTTACCAGGCCTGCCTGCTGCGCTTTCGTCCTATCATGATGACCACCATGGCGGCGCTACTGGGCGCCGTGCCGCTGGCCTTCGGCAGCGGTGTCGGATCGGAACTGAGGAAACCGCTCGGTATCAGTATCATTGGCGGATTGCTCATCAGCCAGGTGCTCACTTTGTTCACTACTCCGGTTATTTATCTCTGGTTCGGCAGGATGGCCGCCTGGGTCTCCCGCGCCCGTGGCAAGGACCCGGCCGAACTTCCGGCCCTTCCGGAGATGACATGAGCAGTATCTCAGCGCCGTTCATCCGGAGACCGGTTGCGACAACGCTTCTGACGGTCGCCGTGGTACTAGCCGGGGGCCTGGCATATACTCTGTTGCCGGTCGCGCCTTTGCCACAGATCGACTATCCAACTATCTTTGTGAACGCCGGCCTGCCGGGTGGGAGTCCAGAAGTAATGGCGGCTTCGGTCGCGACGCCGCTCGAGAAGCAATTCACGCGTATCGCCGGCGTGACGGAGATGACGTCCTTCAGTTCGGTGGGGTCGGCCAGCGTGATTCTGCAGTTCGATTTGAGCCGCGATATCAATGCCGCCGCCCGCGACGTCCAGGCCGCCATCAACGCGGCCGCGGGAAACCTTCCGTCCAACCTTCCCACCAATCCCCGTTACCGCAAGATTAATCCCGCCGATGCGCCCATTCTGATCCTCTCCATGACGTCGGACGTGGTGCCGCGCCCGAAGTTATATGACATCGCTTCGTCCGTTTTCGCGCAGAAGCTGGCGCAGGTACACGGCGTGGGACAGGTGGGCGTGGGTGGAAGCTCTCTTCCGGCTGTCCGCGTCGAAGTAAATCCTCAACCGGTCTCCAATTACAATGTGGGGCTCGATCAGATCGGAAGTTTCCTACAGGGGGCCAATGCCAACAAGCCGCAAGGCGAGATCTCGGACAACGAGACAGCCTATCGTCTATCGGCCACCGACCAATTGCTCGAGGCGAAAGACTACCGGAACTTGATTGTGTTGTATCGAAAAAATGCGCCGGTTCGCTTGTCCGATCTGGGGCGTGTCGTGGATGAAACCGAAGACGTCCGGAATATGGGGCTGTCCAATGGAAAGCCAGCCGTGCTCATCTTTATCAGCCGTCAGCCGAATGCCAATATCATCGACACTGTGGACCGGATCAAAGCCCTGCTGCCGGTGTTCCGGGCCAGCTTGCCGCCCAATGTCCGGCTCGATATCGACACCGACCGTACCTTGACCATTCGCTCTTCGGTTTTCGACGCGCAGCGCAACATGCTCATCTCTATGGGTCTGGTAATCCTGGTTGTGTTCGTTTTTCTACGCAGCTTCGCGGTTACGCTGATCCCTGCCATTTCGGTTCCCGTCTCGCTGATCGGGGCGTTCGGAATCATGTACCTGGCCGGTTATACGCTTGACAACTTGTCGCTGATGGGACTGGCGATCGCGACCGGGTTCGTGGTCGACGACGCCATCGTGGTCATCGAAAATATCACCCGCCACATCGAAAACGGCATGCAGCCGATGCAGGCCGCGTTGCGGGGTGCTCAAGAAATCGGCTTTACGGTGCTGTCGATGAGCGTCTCTCTGATTGCCGTATTTATACCGATCTTGATGATGAGTGGAATCGTCGGACGGCTCTTTCGCGAATTCGCGGTGGTTCTCTCCGTCTCCATCTTCATGTCGTTGCTCATTTCGCTCACCACCACGCCCATGATGTGCGCGCGCATGTTAAAGCCGAAGCACGAGCATGGCCGGCTTTACAACACGACCGAGAAGTTCTTTCAATGGATTCTCTCCACGTATGCGTCCGCTCTGGACGTGGTTTTGAACCGCACCGCGCCCGTAATGATTGTCATGGCGCTGACCATGGGCGTGAGTGTCTACCTATACATCAAGATTCCAAAAGGATTCTTCCCCCAGCAGGACACGGGACGGCTGCAGGGCAACGTCCAGGGTCAGCAGCACATCTCCTACCAGGCATTGGTCGAGAAGGCCAAATGGTTTGAAGAACAAGTCAGAAACGATCCTGCGGTTGAAACTGTTAACGTGACGGCCGGCTCGAACGCGGGCGGCCGCGGCGGCGCCAACAACGCCAACATGAACATCCAGCTCAAGTCTTTTGAGGAGCGGGGACGAATCACTTCCGACCAAGTGATCGCTCGGATTCGACAGAAGACGCAAGGCATGCCCGGAGCGGTCCTATATTTGCAAAACAATCAGGACATTCGCATCGGCGGGCGCCAGAGCAACGCTCAGTATCAATACACGATTCAGTCGCAGGACTTAGATCTGTTGGCGCAGTGGGGTCCCAGGGTCTTGGCTCGCCTTTCGCTGCTTCCCCAATTGGTGGACGTAAGCTCGGACCTGCAAAATTCGGGGTTGTCCTCAAAAGTCGTTATCGACCGCGACACCGCATCCCGGCTTGGTCTCACCGCCCAAGCGGTGGACAGCGCTCTGTATGACGCATTCGGCCAGCGCCAGGTCTCGACCATATACAAATCGATCAATCAGTATCACGTCGTGCTCGCCCTCGAGCAGCAATGGTGGGAAAACCCGGCTTTTCTCGAAAAGATCTACGTGCAGACACCCCGCGGACTTTCGATACCTCTGTCGACCTTCGCGCATTTCACGGAGGGCTCGACGCCCCTGTCTCTCGCGCATCAAGGCCAATTCCCATCCACTACCTTTTCGTTCAATCTGCCCGATGGAGTATCCCTCAGCGATGCCACCGACGCAATCCACAAAGCCGAGCTCGACATCGGTTTGCCTACTAGCATTACCGGCAAATTCGCAGGGACGGCGCAGCAGTTTCAGAACTCTTTGTCCAATCAGCCCATCTTGATCGGCACTGCGCTCCTGGCGGTTTACATTATCCTGGGCGTGCTGTACGAAAGTCTGCTGCATCCTTTGACCATCATCTCCACCCTGCCATCCGCCGGCGTTGGAGCGCTGATCGCGTTGGTGCTGTTTCGCACCGAGCTTACCATCGTGGCCCTGATCGGAATCATTCTGCTGATCGGGATCGTGAAGAAGAACGCCATCATGATGATCGATTTCGCTCTGGCGGCTGAGCGGAACGAAGGTATGAGCCCCCGCGATGCGATCTTCCAGGCTTGCCTGCTGCGCTTTCGGCCTATCATGATGACCACGGCCTGCGCTCTTCTGGGCGGTCTGCCGCTGGCCCTGGGGCTGGGCTCCGGCTCGGAACTGCGCCGTCCGCTCGGTATTACCATCGTGGGCGGCCTCTTAGTCAGCCAGATGCTGACGTTGTTCACGACTCCGGTTATCTACCTGTCGATGGACCGTCTGCGCCAGCGTTTCAGCGGCCGCAAGGCGACCTATCGGAATCGGCCTGGCTTTCTCATTCCTGGCGGAGCGACGCAGAGCGGCGACTAATGAAGCGACTTTGGAAATATTCGCTGTTCTCGATCCTCGTCTGCTCCGGTTGCACGATCGGTCCGAAATACCAGCGCCCCGCCGCGCCGGCCGCTCCCGCTTTCAAGGAACTGAACGGTAACGACCAGTGGAAGATGGCCACTCCCAGCGATCAATTACTCAAAGGCAAATGGTGGGAGATGTTCAACGATCCGGAACTCAACCGGCTGGAGGAATTGGTTGACATCAACAACCAGAATGTGAAGCAGGCGGAAGCGCAATTTCGTCAGGCGCGCGCCCTGGTTGCCCTCAATCACGCCAACTACTATCCGATCATTGGATCGAATCCATCCATCACGCAATCAGACAGCGGCGGGAACGGTGGACGTGGGGCCGGTGGGACATCGCAATCCTTCTCGCTACCGGCGACCGTGAGTTGGGAACCGGATTTGTGGGGCCGCGTGCGGCTATCGGTCGAAAATGCAGCCGCTAACGCGCAGGTAAGCGCGGCGGACCTGGAGAATATCCGATTGAGCGCACAAGCGCTGTTAGCCACGGATTACTTCATCATGGTGGGCAACGATATGCAGCAGGCGATTTTGGCTGACACGATCGAGGCCTACCAGAGGAACTTGCAGTTGACCATCAACCGGTTCAACGGCGGCGTCGCATCCAGAAGCGACATAACCCTGGCGCAGACGCAGCTAGCCGGCGCGCAGGCGCAGAGCACCGATCTCCGGATTACGCGGGCGCAACTGGAGCACGCCATCGCCGTTCTTACCGGCCAAGCTCCGTCCAGCCTCGAGGTTCCGGTAGCGATGATCGCGGCCCCACCACCGGCTGTTCCGCTGGCGCTGCCCTCGACGCTACTTGAGCGCCGTCCCGATATCGCGGCCAACGAACGCCTGATGGCCGCGGCCAATGCAAACATCGGGATCGCGCAGACCGCTTACTATCCAACGTTGACTCTTTCAGCGACGCCCGGGTTGTTGAGCAACAGTCTGGCAAGTCTATTCACCTGGGGCAGTCGCGTGTGGTCGGCGGGTCCATCGATCTCCCAGACTTTGTTCGATTTCGGGCGCCGCAACGCCCAGGTCCAGGGCACGCAAGCCGCTTACGACGCTACCGTCGCCGCTTATCGCCAAACCGTGCTCTCGGCGTTCCAGGAAGTGGAGGATGATCTGGCGTCGCTCCGCTATCTAGCCGAAGAGGCAGGACAGCAGGCCGAAGCCGTGGTGGCGGCCGAGCAGGCTTTGGTTCTCGAAAACGCCCGCTACATCGCTGGGACTGACTCGTACCTGAACGTCATCACCACGCAGACCATTGAGCTGACCGATAAACAGGCAGCGGTCACGATCCTGCAGCGCCGCATGCTCGCGGCAGTTGATCTGGTGAAAGCGCTGGGTGGTGGCTGGGACGCATCCACGCTCCCCAGCACCGATCAACTTCGCTCGGCCGAATTGGCCAACCCGGACAACACACAGAAAATCGCTCAGCCAACCAACAGGTAAGCGTACCGGGTAGCCCCGCCCCAACGCCGGCTCGGTTCGGTATATACTACACCCATTCGGGATGCCAGGGTGAAATCCTGAAAAAAAGCCACGTAAAGGGGTCTCAATGCGTACAGCACTGATGGAGATCTTCGCTTTGGTCGCGGGACTGGGTTTAGTCCTACCGGCATCTAGCCAGACGGTCGGCGATATCACCGGCGTAGTGACTGATGCCAGCGGCGGCATAGTTGTAGGCGCCGCCGTAACGGTCATCAATCCGCAAACCAATTTTACCCGCGCCGGCACCACCAACACCGCGGGTGTTTACAATTTCCCCGCACTCCAGCCGGGGATTTATAACGTACGGGCTGAGTTACAGGGATTCCAGCCGGAAGTGCGCAGCGGCGTTGAGTTGCAGGTCCAGCAGACCGCCCGCATCGATTTCCAGCTCCGGGTCGGCGGAGTTGCTGAAACCGTGGAGGTGGCCGGCGGCGCTCCGCTACTCAATACTGAAAACGCCTCGCTGGGAACCGTGGTCGACGGCCAGCGCATCGTTGATCTCCCGTTGAATGGGCGCAACTTCCTATCGCTGGTCTCCGAGAGTCCGAACGTCAGCGCCGGGTTTAACACCAACGGCGGCACCAGCACCGGCGCAGCCAGCACCCGGCTAGGCGGAGACCGGGCCAACCAGTCGTTCTCGGTTTCCGGCTCTCGCCGCGAGTACAACAACTACAGTATCGACGGCGTAGTCAACACCGAGCCCAATTTCAACGCCTATCTATTCCTTCCCTCCATTGACGCCATCCAGGAATTCAAGGTTCAGACCGGCATATACTCCGCCGAGTTCGGCCGCGGAATCGGCCAAGTGAACGTTTCTACGAAGAGCGGCTCCAACGAATATCACGGAACGCTGTTCGAGTTTCTCCGCAATAGCGCGCTGGATGCCCGGCCCTTCGGCTTCACCACCGTCGTGCCGCAGAAGTCGCCCTTCAAACAGAATCAGTATGGTTTCACCTTGGGCGGCCCGCTTTCCATTCCGAAGGTGTTCAACGGCAAGGACAGGCTGTTCTTCATGTCCAACTTTGAAGGCCTTCGGTCGCGCCAGCAGATCCAGCAGGTTTACACTACGGCTCCGGCGATTTTTCGCACGGGCAACTTCTCGTCGCTGTTGCCGAATACTGTGATCCGCGATCCAGCCAACCGGGATTTGAACGGCAACAAACTTCCCTTTCCCGACAACATCATTCCTCAGTCCGAACTATCGGCAATTCCCCAGGCGCTGCTGCAGTACTATCCTTTACCCAATGTGCCCGGCGCCGGGAACTCCAACAATTTTCTGAACCTGCAGAACAACGCCGCGAACAAGGACGAATTCACGCAGCGCATTGACTTCGTGGAAAGCTCGAAATCAACCTGGTTCGGCCGCTATAGCTTCGACACCGACCACGTGGTCACGCCCGCGCTCTACCTGAACGGCAACGTCCTGGATGTCACGGCCAGGCAGGGCGTGATTTCCAACACTCGCATCCTCTCGCCGAACCTGGTCAATGAAGCTCGTTTCGGCGTCAATTATTTTCACAACGTCAACGCGTTCGATACCAGCAACAAGCCTCAGTATGACCTGATGACCCAGCTCGGCCTGCAACTCGGCACCAATTGGACTTCGTTCGAAAATGGCATTCCTGGAATCATCGGGCTCACCGGATACAGCAGCTTCGGGTCTAACACCGAAGGTCCGTACCAGTTCCGTGACGCGAACTTCGAGTGGAACGACAGCCTAGCATGGACTCACGGCAAACATTCCATGAAATTCGGCGGCAGCGTTGAGCGCGTACGCTTCAACACTCTTGGCAACGCTTTTCCGCGCGGACAATTCTCGATTGGGAACAATGCCACCGGGTACAGCTTCGCTGACTACATGGCAGGCTACATTGCAACATCCTGGAAGGCCGCCAGCGAGAATATCGCGCAAGAACGCGCCACCAACCAGGCTTATTACATCACTGATACCTGGAAAGTTCGTCCCGGGCTGACTATCGATGTCGGCTTCCGTTACGAGCTTATGCCGCCCTATGGTTACAAAAACGACACGGCCTCGAACTGGCAGGTGCCCTATTACGCTTACACTCCCGCCGATGCAGTGGGCCATCCGCATCCGGTGCTGGTCCGCGTGGGCTCTGGCGACGTTTACGGGGGAAATATCCCGATCCGCTTCGACCCGGCTATTACGGTGGTTCGCGACGGACGGCTGGGCCCGAACCTGATCCAAACGGATTACCACGACTTCGCCCCGCGGCTGGGCATCGCCTACAGTCCGCGATCGAACTGGACCATTCGACTAGGCGGTGGCATTTTCTACGCGCAGGAGGGCGGAGCCCCGTCGTACTACGACAACACTCGCAACTTTGCAGGCCGTCTGAATCCATCGGCCAGCGCCACGCTTAATAACATCACTTGGGCTGACCCCTACTTGCTGAAGAACGGTAATCCCTGCGGAACGACGTCGCCATTGGTCTGTGCCACACTTCCCGGACCGACGCTGGTCACTTACGACCGTCGCACGCCCTACGTGGCGCAGTGGACTGGGAACGTCGAGCGGCAAATCGGCAAATCGACGGTAATCGAAATCGGCTACCTGGGATCGGTCAGCCATTTTCTGCAGCGCTTCCACAACATCAACAACCCCATCCCGGGACCTGGATCGACGGCTTCCCGCACTCCCTGGCCTGAATTGGGCGCTATGCAGTTTGTCGACAGCGACGTCAACGCGCGCTACTACGCTGGGACCGCAAAGGTTACCCGGCGGCTGAGTGGCGGCCTCACTTTCCTGGCCGGTTATACATTCGGGAAAGCGCTCGATGACGGCAGCGGGATCCGCGCGGTCACCAATGATAACGGTGAGCAAAACGACGCATGCATCAATCCGTGCGAGCGCGGTCCGTCGTCGTTCAACCAGGCCCAGCGTTTTGTAGCCTCGGTGCTCTATGATCTTCCCGTCGGTAAGGGCCGCCATTTTCTAAACCACGGCGGAATCAGCAACGCCGTGATCGGCGGCTGGAGGCTGAGCTCGATTGTGACCGTGGGGAGTGGTTTTCCAAGCGGCATGAGTACCGGCACCAACCGATCGAATGCCGGCGGAGATCGTCCCGATGCCGTGCCCGGCCAGAGCGTCACGGTTAACAATCCGACCACTGCGGAATGGTTTAATATTCAAGCATTCCAGCTGAATCAGCTATACCAGTGGGGCAACGTGGGCCGCAACACAATTGTCGGGCCAGGCGTCACCACCTGGGATTTCTCTACGCTCAAGGACTTTCCTTTCCTCGAGCGCCGCTTTGTGGAGTTCCGCTTCGAAGCTTTCAATTTCGCCAATCACCCCAACTTCGGCGACCCCAATACCTCCCTGACTAGCAACGCCGTCAATGCCGCGACCGGCGTCGCTATCCCACACACGGGCAGCTTCGGTACCATCAGCAGCCTGCGTCCGGGGATCGATATGCGCGAATTGCAGGTCAGTCTAAAAGTAGTTTTCTAAGGAGATGGGGCCGAGACGATCCCGGTCCAGAACAGGCTTCTGCCTCGGCCGGTTTCAATGTCATATTTATGCGCGAAGCTAAGCTTTCCGTCGTCGCCCACCCGGAATAGCGTCAAGCTGGCGGGCTGTATGCTCACACTTGTTCCATCGCGCACCGGAAGCGACATCTGATTCGCCACGGCGAGGATTTTGCCGCTTTGATCCAAAGCGAACGTGCGTGGATGGATTCCGCGCGTGTCCATGCTTTGAATGAGTGTGGGCTCGCCGGTCTCCTGATTGATCGAGAACACGGCGATCGTGTTCTCGCCGCCGGCAAAGACGCGCTTACCACCGAAATCGACTGTGCCACTCGCACGGTTCGCCAGGTATACAAAACGGCCGCTTGGGTGCACGTGAATGGACGCCACGGCTTGACCGCCGTGACCGTTACCGGGTTCAGCCAAGGTGTCCTTAACGAACAACGGGCTATCCCCCAGCGTGCCGTCCGCCATTCTGCGGTATACGTGAAGCTTGTTCTGCCGCTCCAGCGTAACGAATACCCAGGCGCCCGTGGGGTGAAAATCCAGATGGCGCACCTGATAATTGAAGCCTCCGCCCGGGGCGATCGACTGCTTATTCGCCAAGAGTCCATTTTTGTAGCTGAAAATTTTCAACGCGCCCGGATCTTCCGGCTTAGTGGAAGTCGGCCCGTTACCGCGAGTCACTAGAATGACGGTTCGATTCGATGGGTCTATGCGAACCTGGTGCCCGTAGATGCCAAAGTCCAGTTGCGCCGTCTGTTTTACCTGCTCCCCGATGGCGCCATCGGGGAGAATCCGATGCACCGTTAAGCCGCTCGGATCGTTGTAGGCAGCGATCACATGCGTGCCGTCTGTGTCTGTGGTGATAAAAACCGGGCGTGATGGCAGCGCCGCCGGCTCTCCGTGCGGGAGCAAGGCTCCGGTAGTGGGATCGATCCGGAAGGCGCTGATACCGTGTTGGTCGCCCGTCGGCGCGACGCCGCCGGAAGGCGCATTGCTGGACCCGCCGTTACTCCACGCCACGTACAGGAATTTCTTCGATGGATGCTGCCAGGCTTCCTGAACATTTGCCGGAAGTGTGACCGAGCGTTGTTTGATGAGCGCGGCGCCGGCGTCGATATCATATTGCGTAAGTTCGGCACCGACGGCTGCGTATAGCACGGTCCTACCGGGCGCCGTCTGGGCTACCAGAATCGGCGCGACGGAGATGTTAACGAGCATGGAAAGCAAGAGCCGCCGACGTGTATTTGAGGTAAGAGTCATACGCACCCGTGATCATCTCACAAGTCGTGTGATCACGAAAGCAGGGGGATCCGCAGCGTCACTTATTCAACGCTTGCTTCAGATCCAGGTTGCGGATGAGGCGGTGCAGGTTGTTGGGATGCAGGCCTAGCAGCCGGGCGGCTTCCTGGTAATTGCCAGCTACCTGATCGAGGGTCTTCACAATTAATTGCTTCTTGGCTTCGCGCATGGCTTCGTGATAGCGAGTGATGGAAGACACGGGTGGGGAGCCGGCATCCACCACTTCGTCGGGCAGATCCCCGGGAAGAATATAACCGGTGGAACCGAGGACTACCGCGCGCTCGATGGCATTCTCCAGCTCCCGCACGTTGCCGGGCCAGGAGTAAGCCAGCAGCGCCGCGCGCACTCCGGCGGAAATCTGCATGACAGGCCGGTTGGATAGTTTGGAGTGCTTGGCGGCAAAATGCTGGGCCAGCATCGGTATATCCTCGCGGCGATCGCGCAGCGTCGGAAGGGTGATAGAGACTACGTTTAACCGGTAATAGAGATCCTGACGGAAGGCGCCCTGCTTCACCGCCTCCGGCAGATCGCGATTGGTGGCAGCGATCACGCGAATGTCGGTCTTAATCGACCGCGTTCCGCCAACGCGCTCGAACTCGCGTTCCTGCAGGACTCGCAGGAGCTTGGCCTGCAGCTCGGGAGCCAGCTCGCCAATCTCGTCCAGGAATACCGTGCCGCCGTTGGCTTCCTCGAGTTTCCCCTTCTTCAGCGTGATAGCGCCGGTAAAAGCGCCCCTCTCGTGGCCGAACAGCTCGCTCTCGAGCAGATTCGCGGCGATGGCGGCGCAGTTGATGGCGACGAATCGCTTTTCAGCACGCGGGCTATTGCGGTGAATGGCATGGGCCACGAGTTCCTTGCCGGTGCCACTTTGGCCGCAAATAAGCACAGTGGATGCCGTGGGCGCAACCTTGCCGATAAATTGATAGACCTCGCGCATACACCCGCTGGAGCCGACCATGTTGTGCTCGATGTTGGCTTCGGCGACGAGCTGGCGGTTCTCGGTTTCGAGCGTTTCGACGCGGCAAATTGTATCCAGGGCCGGAGCGGCGATGCCCGCGATTCCGGTTAATAACTGCAAATGATCTTCATCGAAATTGGCCAGCGGATTACTGGTGTTGAGATAAATTACACCAAGAACGTTGTTCCTCAACTCCAGAGGCACGGCCAGCAGGCTGCTCACCGAAGTCTCGGTCAAGCTGTGCGCCTGGCTGTACACGGCGCTAGTCCGCACGTCGTTGCTGAGCACGCCGACCTTTTCCTCAAGCACCTGCCGGACGATGGTGCGTGAGACGGGCACCGGTTGGTTGCGCTTGCCATGGCGCTCGCGCGTGAATACAGACGCAAACTCCTCGGTTCCGTTTTCCACCAGAAGAATGGCGCCGCATTGGGCCGGGATGACTTTGAAGATCGAGTCCATCAGCTCGTGCTGCAGCTCGTCCCGGCCGCGCAGGGTGTTGATGCGGGCGCTGATTCTGAGCAACGTGGTGAGATCACGGCAGACCCTGGTAGGCCGGGGCGGAACGTCGTGCACGGTGTCGATGGCGAGATAGAATGCTTCCTCTTTGTGCAACACTACCGTTTTCCGGTCCTGGACCAGATCTTCGGCGAGCCTGCCGCCCGATCCGGTTTCGTTCTGGGCGACGAACAACATGGCGCAATAACCGACCTGGATCTGGTCGCCATTATGAAGCGCGCGATCCTTGACCGGCATTCCATTCACGTAAGTGCCGTTGCGGCTGGCCAGATCGCGTATGCGGTATCCGTCCTCCCCCGCGCGCACCAGGCAGTGCTGGCGCGAGACGGCCGGCTCGTCGATTACTAATACATTTCCTTTGTCGCGGCCGATAGAAAGCTCCTTGGAGTCGAGAGTAAGGATAGCGCCCTTGACATGCCCGGCAATTCCGACAAGCGTAGCGCACTTGGCGGCTTCTCCCGGCGGCGGATTGAATCGGGTTGAAAGCATTGCACCCGCGATCGAGCATTCGGCTCGCCATCAACGCGAGTGTTTGAACCACTAGTGGTTAGTCAGCTGAAGCGCCGAAAAGGCTATCAAATGTGATTGTAGGAGCACGGGGAACTGTCAAGAATGATTGCGGTGGAAGAGGTGGCGCGGCCTTCGCCCGAAAACCCGAATGTGTAGTTTTGTCCAAGCTGTCCAATAGCTTACCCAGCTCGGCAGAACCCGCCCCATGGAACCAAAAAACCGTGGTCGCAATGTTGCATATCCCAAAGCGTGCCTTTGAGAATCGTTGAGTTTCGGCGCGGCGGCAGGAAGGCGGCACAGGAAATCGCACCATCCGGCAGGAATGCCTGGAGGCTTATGGGAGGAACAGGTATATGCAGTTAACTTTTCGATTCTCTGGAATCGCAAAAATGCTAGGCGGCCTCACAGCCGGTACTCTGGCGGTAGCGACCTTTGGACAGCCGGCGTTCGCCAATGTCATTTATGACTTGGCGGCGAATCCACCGGCAGTCACGGTGATGCAAGGGCAAGGTGGCACAGATACGATCAGCGTGACCTTAAGCATGCAGTCGAATGAGAAGGCCAGTGTTCAGTTTCCGACCAACACCACCATCGTGTGGCAATATCTTTCCGGAGACAAGATGGACGCCGTCACGGGCGCCAACGTCACCGGCGGCTCATGTTATGTCTTCAACAATGCCGGAGCGGTGATTGCTTCGAATGTGCTCAATCCTGGCGGTAGCTGCTCCATCGTAGAGACGTTTACGACTGGTGATCCGCGGAACCCGGATCCGGATCAAGACAGCGGCACCTGGGCGGTGCAGAGCGCACTCGCGGTGAAAGGGCTCACCAGTGGCATGACTGTCGCGCAAAAGGTGTCGTTCCAGGCGATCGTGACCGATCCAACTAAGGCGCCTGAGCCAGGGACGATGGCGCTGTTCGGCCTGGGGCTGATCGGAATCGGAACCTTAGGACGCCAGTTGAAGCGCAGCGACCAAAGCGAGATAAATCTGTAACAACTCCTCCGAAGCGGCGATCTCCCGGCTTCTTTCTTTGCGGAAGGGGCTGCCGCGAACGCCGGTGTGCTCCGGGAACTCGAAACCCCGAATGACAGTCTAAATCAAAGGGGTGTTCAGTACTCAATGCAGACCGACGTCCTCGCACCGGTGTTGCAGGGGCATGCGCTCACGAAACGGTATAGTGCGTTCACCGCCGTGCGCGATGTCAGCTTCGTTATTCGCTCCGGTCAAATCCTGGGTGTACTCGGGCCCAATGGAGCGGGGAAAAGTACCATCGTCAAAATGATCACCGGCCTCGTCGAGCCTTCGGACGGGGCTATTTTGTTTAAAGGCCGGCGCGTACGTGATGACTTGAGTGAATACAAACGCGCTCTCGGTTATGTCCCTGAGCAGCCTGAGTTGTACGGATTCCTGACAGGTTGGGAATACCTCGAGATGGTGGCCGCGCTGCGTCGTTTGGATCGGCGGCTGTTTCGAGAGACGGCATCAGCGATGTTGAAAGCGTTTACGCTTTACCAAAGTCGCGACCTCCCGATCAGTTCATATTCCAAGGGTATGCGCCAGCGGATCGTATTGATCTCCGCGCTCCTGCATGATCCGGAGCTGCTGGTCTTAGATGAACCATTTTCAGGCCTGGATGTGACCAGCGCAATGGTCCTCCGCCGCGTTATCGGGCTGCTGGCGGAACGGCACAAGGCAGTATTCTTTTCGTCGCCGGTTCTGGAGCAGGCGGATAGGCTGTGCACGCATCTGCTGGTGCTCAAGGGTGGATCAGTCGTGGCTTCCGGGTCGATGGACGAAATGCATGCGGGCTTCGCCGGATTGGATCTGGAAGCGGGGTTCCTGCGGCTCACGCAACAAGTGGATGTCGAAAGTGCCGCAAAAAATATCGTTGATGCCACTGCTGCAACGAATCGCTAGACGCCTCCGCCGCCGTGCTTTTATCCAAGCCGGGAGCTTCGCGAGAAAACCGTTTCCGCGGCTGGTTCGGCATTTCCTTGCACGGATGACCCGAGGAAGTGATTCCGGTTCGACTGAATTCGAGCTGGGCGTAGGGCCGCTGTTAGGCTTGCTCGCGGCGCCGGGCGCTTTTCAATGCTTCCTAATGCTCGACAAATACTCTTCGCTACTGAACTTCTTTCGCGGACGCTTGCGCGAAGATCTCTTCGTCAGTTCAGCGCCAGATAAATACATGTTTGTGTCGATCGCGATGGCGATCACCGGGATCGTGACGGTGATTAAGTGGGACAGCATCCTTCCCGACGGTCAGGATTATCTGAATCTGGCGCCGCTGCCGATTCGGCCCCGCAACGTTCTGTTTGCCAATGCCACCGCCATCGCGATTGCCGTGCTGGTCTTAGCTGTGGCTGTGAATTGCGCGTCAGTGCTGCTCTTTCCCATGTTTGTTAGCGGCGCGGCCCAGCCGTCATCAATAGGGCTCCTGGACTTCATGGCGACCCATGCGCTGTGTGTTATTCTATCCAGCCTGTTCGCTTTCTGCGCGGTGTTCGCTGTCCTCGGCTTGCTGTCTGCACTGCTTCCGCGAGAGACTTTCCAGGCTTCATCCTCGTGGTTGCGAGGCGTTATCGTGGTCGCGTTTATTGGGCTGCTGTTAACCGGATTTGCGGGACCGGCTCTGATCCACCGTTTGGAAACGACGCCGAATTCCGCGGTGCGCCTGCTTCCACCGATGTGGTATTTGGGCCTCTACCAAAGCCTCCAGTATCGCGCAACAGCACAGTTGACAAGACTAACTCCGCTAGCGGGCATCGCCATCGGCGCAGCATTAGGTCTGATGCTCGTCTCCTATGCATTGAGTTACCGGCGCAGGTTCGCGGGCGTGCTAGAGGCCGTCCCGCGCGCTGCCGGCCAACATTGGCGGCGCTTTGCGTTGGCCATCCTCGACTGTTTTTCGTATCGCGAATCGGGATTCCAGCGTGCCAGCTACCGCTTTGTTATTCGGGCGCTGCTACGGAATGAGAGTCAGAGATTTTGTATGTCTGTGGCGGTCGCACTGGGATGGCTCCTCGCGTTTCAGTCTGCGTCTACGGGACTAGCTCCACGGCCAAATCGGCTAGTTTGGCCGCCAGATGTATCGCTGCTTACCGCTCCGTTGATGACCGCCTATCTACTGATGCTGGGCTTGCGTCTGGCGTTTGAGTTTCCTGCCGCATTGCCCGCCAATTGGATTTTTCAGAGCACGCTTCCGTTGCTCGAACACGAAACGACCGGAATCTGCCGGCGTGTGATGCTGGCCTTTCTGACACCGTTGGTATTGCTGCCCAATCTGGTTCTTTCGTGTTGGTGGGAAGGTCTTCGATTCGCCGCGCTACACACCTTTTATACGCTGGCCCTTTCTCTTTGTCTGATCGAAATTCTGCTCTCCGGATACCGCAAGATTCCCTTTACCTGCCTCACGCCCGGTTTCCGGGAAAACCTGCTGCTCAGATGTCTGCTTCAGTTGCTGGGCTTTATCGCGTTCACTCGCGGCGGCGCAGGTCTGGAGCACTGGATGTTGCTTGAGCCGGTGCGCTTCCTGCTGGTGCCTGTCGCGATGGCGGCGGCTCATTTCTGGAACCAGAGACGGCTCAGGAACGCGCGGGACGCAGGAGAGCTTGAGATCGGATTATCTTTCGACAGCCGTCTGAGGCCGGCAATTCAGCGGCTGAGGCTTTTTGATAGCGACTAACTACAACACACCTCAAGCTCGCGCAGCGAGTGCCGCCTTGACACGCTCGGGCGTAAACGGGACTTGGCGGATACGCGCGCCGGTGGCGTCAAAGATCGCATTACCGATCGCCGCAGCGACCAGTGTGATCGAAAGCTCGCCCGCGCCGGTGGCCTCTTCGTCGGGACGATTGAGCAGTACACTCTCGATTTTTGGGATCTCGAACCCCAGAGGCAGACTGTGATAAGTTCCCCAATCAGACGACGTCACCTTCTGATCGTCCCAGGTGACTTCTTCCATCAGCGCGCGACTTGCGCCCTGCAGCGCGCCGCCTTCGATCTGATTACGCAGTCCATCGGGGTTTGAGATCGGTCCGCAGTCGGTGGCGGCGACGATATGTTTGACCGCGACTTTTCCGGTGTCTTGATTGACCTCGACTTCAACCACCATAGCGGAATATCCATTGTCGCCCTCATATAGCACGCAGGCCATGCCTCGACCGGTGACAACGCCGTTCTTACGAACGCCGGCTTTTGGGGACGGACGAGGGTCCCAATTCGCGGCTTTGGCGGCTCCCTTGACGACGTCGGTCAAGCGGGGATCGCTTAAGTGGCGCAGGCGATACTCGAGCGGATCGGCTTTCACCCGGCAGGCCAGCTCATCCATGAAACATTCGTTCGCGAAGGTGTTCTGGAGACGAGCCGGTGAGCGAAGTGGACCGGTCCAGAACGGCGATTGAACACTGTGCAGAAGAACGCGCTCACTCTTAACCGTTCCCGTTCCACGATTTGCACCGTCGATTCGGCCCGTAACGTAAGACGGCACACCGTTACTGCCGTTGTTGTAATTTCTCGGATCGGGCGCGGGAGATCGGGGAGCCAGCGGCTCTGGCGCGAAGCCGACCAGCAACCCGGTGATGACATTGCCGGGAGTACGAGGACCAGGCCGATTACCAAGCGAGGGAGACCAGGATTCGTGGTGCCAGGCGATAATGTTGCCCTGAGCGTCCAGACCGGCGCGCTCTTCGATGACGTACGCGTTGCCGTAATTCTCCCATGACATTTCATCCTTGCGCGAGAGTTGCACGCGGACCGGCTTGCCGACGGCCTGTGAAAGCAACGCGGCGTCGTACGTCACGGTATCGGCGCCATTCAGTCCATAGCAGCCGGAGCCGGGCCTATAGATCACATGCAGATTCTCGGGCTTCAGGCCGAGCACCATGGCCGCGGTGTTGCGCTGGTACCAGACGGCTTGCGTCGACGAATAAATGGTGGCCTTGTCGCGCTGGACATCGGCGACGGCGCAGGAACTGCCGACAGATCCGTGCATTTGATAGGGGTGATGGTAAGTCGCGTTCAGAACCGTCGCGGCTTCCGCGAGCTTTTGTTCGACATCTTTGGAATCGACCAGAAGCGTGTCGCGCGTGGGCTTCTGATTTCGCAGATGCTCGTAAAAATCGGCGTGACTGGGGAGTCCCGAGCCAGGAGTCCAATCGACCTTGAGTTTCGCCGCGGCCTGAAGTGCTTGCCAGGGCTTCTCGGCGACCACACCGACGAAGTTTTTCTTGACGACGACTTTCACGAGCCCTGGCATGTCTTTCACCGAATCCTCGTCGACGTTGACGAGAGTGGCGCCGACAGCCGGAGGCCGTACCACTTTGCCATGCAGCATGCCGGGAAGACGAACATTGTGGACAAACTCGAATTGTCCAGACACCATGGCGGGAAGATCGGGGCGCATTACAGGCTGACCGAGCACGGTCCACTGGCTGGGAGGTTTGCGCTTGGCGTTCTTGTCGAGCGTAAGGTTGAATTTCTTCCCATCGACTAGCTCACCGTAACTTACTTTTTTCGATGAAGTACTTTTGACGCTGATGATCCCGTCGGCGGCGACGAGTTCATCCACAGGCACTGAGAGACGTTCGGATGCGAGCTTGAGCAGCGCCTCGCGAGCGGTAGCGCCAGCTTGGCCCAGATTACTTTGATTGAAATTTGCGGGGTGCGACTGGCTGCCGGAAGTGTGCGCCTGATCGGGCGTCAGGGCCGTATCGCAATAGATCAGCTTGACGCGCTGTACGGGAACGCACAGCTCCTCGGCGACCAACTGCGTTTGCGCGGTGGAGATCCCCTGGCCGAGCTCTTCCTTGCCGCTGTATGCGGTCACGCTGCCATCGGCGGCGATGGCGATCCAGGAGTCAACCTGATTGAGAGATGGTGAACCGGGCGACGGCCCTCCGCCTTGAGCGTGGAGCAGTGTGTTTGATGCGCTGAAGCCGACGATGAGGGCGCCCGAGGTCTTCAAGAAATCGCGCCGGGAGAATCCGGCTTGTTTCAGAACTGCGCGTGCGTCCCGGGTCATCGGACGATCTCCTGGGAGTATCGACGGATCGCCGCGAGCATCCTGACATTGGTGAAGCATCGGCACAGAACGTTCGACATGGCCTGCTGGATCTCCTGCTCGGAGGCTTTGGGATTCTTATCTAGGAAGGCTTTCGCGGTCAGGATGATTCCGTTCAGGCAGAAGCCGCACTGCGCGGCGCGTTCATCGAGAAATGCTTTCTGAATCGGGTGCAGCTTGTCGACAGATCCTAGGCCTTCTAAGGTGGTTATCTCCGATCCGGCGACGGCTTTCACAGGCGTGACGCAGGAGCGGACTGCCTGGCCTTTCACGATGACGGTGCAGGCGCCGCATTGGCCGAGACCACAGCCGAACTTGGGGCCGCGGAGCGCGAGGTCATCGCTCAAGGCGTAGAGGAGCGGAGTGGCGGGATCAAGGTCCAAGGTGTGGGATTGGCCGTTGACCTTCAGGGTGATTGCGCTCATACCGCAAGGGTACGGGGGAGAACGCGGTTGGGTCAAGTCGAGGAAACGGGAGAGGTCGCCGGTTTTCTTACCGCCCAGAACTTAATTTGTAATAGCGTCCAGAAGGGGAAGCACACGGTCGGTACGATCACTCGAAGAGGACGGCCCGGCAATACGCTTCTTGTTGGTCTCCCATTCTGGATGAGAGCCCTGCTCCCAACTGATGAGCCGGTCCTTAATAGCACTGCAGTCATTGATATCGGCGACTATCCAGCGGCGCTTGAGGCGCTCGGCTACGTAGCGGTAACACCTCCGCCCGCAAAAGGATCGCAGATAAGATCTCGCGCGTTTGTAGTGAGTTTAATAATCCTCTCTAGAACGATTGGTGCCAATTCATTGGCAGGTCTGTTTTTGTACTTTCGATGGCGTACAGGCGGCACGTCGTCCCAGACGTCGGTAAGATTCAGTCCTTTTGGGTTTAAGAACTTCTTGTGTCCACCGTAATCCTTAACGTCTTTACCACAATGACGGCATGTCTGAATGGGTGTTCTAACGAGATCTCGGTTGAAAACGCGCGGCTTCTTTCCTTTGATGTAATACAACAATCCGTAGTGACTAGGCGATAGACGATTAGGAATCGGCAGACTGTGCGCCTTATCGACCGCGATCCAGTGTTTGAACGTCATCTCGGGAAAAGAGTTGAGGTAGGCACCGTACTCAATTAACCATTTCGGCAGGTTGTAAAGGAACAAAGCTCCTCCTGGCGCCACTACGCGTACCGATTCAGCGATCCATCTCTTGCTCCATGCCAGATATTTAGCAACTGGCAGATCGTCGCCTTCGTTCTTGCCGTATTGCTTGTTGAGGTTGAAGGGAGGATCGGCGAAAAGGGTGTCGGCCGTCCCAGTTCGAGGAGGGGAAGTTGCTGCGAAACGCAACTCACTTTTTCTGGGAAATGTGGCTGACTCATTACACGGTCCTTATCGACCGAGACTGCGAACCTCGCCGGGGCTTTAGGGTAGAATTTCGGATTACATTGCAAAAATAAACTGCATCAAACTCTACGACGGCGCTGAGAACAAGATGCAACGCTTTGGTCTTTGTCCGCTTGTGGACGAGGCGAAGCACCTAATTGAATCTACCGACGTATTAGTACGAGAGAAGAAGCGGGAGGCAGCAAGTCGTTCAATGGAGCCGCTGCAATTAGGGAACTATTGGATGCCACTTTTGCGGCGAGCAAGACTTGGGAGCCGAAAAAGACAGGCGATGTAGATTGGAGCAAATGCAAAATTGTGAATGGCACCCGTGTCGGCGTTGGCGTTGAGATACAAATATCGGCCCGGAGCGAATTGCCCTTCAAGGATATTCTCCACCTAAAAAACCGAATAGTAACTGGCGATATTGATCTCGGAATTATCATCGTCCCAAGCGATCGCCTGCAAAGCTTTCTCCCTGACCGGACGCCATCGATCTCTTATGCGAAAAAAGTTATCGCTGAACAGGACTCAGATCGTTTACCGATTATTTTGATCGAAATGGAACACGGCGGCCCGGGCCCACCTCTTGGCAAGAAGGTCACCAACCTAGGCAAAGGAATCTAACTCATTGGATTCCAGACATACTTGCCGTGCTTATCGATATAGCCTTCGCGATTGCCAACCCACACCGGCGCGATTCCGGCCTCGAAATTCCCGCCTTCGTCGAACTGCGGATTGATCGCGAAATTACCCGACCGATTGATGTAGCCATAGCGATGCCCAATTGCCACTAGCGCTAAGCCATCGGAAAAATCCCCAGCCGAGTCGAACTGCGGATTGACCTTCACCTTGCCCGATTTGTCGATGTAGCCGAACTTGTTGCCCAGCTTCACTACCGCCAACCCGTCGTGGAAATCGCCCGCGGAAGCATACTGCGGCGTGATCACCACCTTGCCTGATCTGTCGATATATCCAAACTTATCGACGATGCGTACGACCGCGAAGCCGTCTGAAAAATTCCCGCCTTCATCGAACTGGGGATTGATCGCCATCTTTCCATCTTTGTCGATATAACCCCAGCGGCCGTTTTCCATCACCGGCGCGCGCCCATTGCCGAATTGCCCGGCGCCTTGAAACTGCGGGTTGATAACGAACTTCCCGCTTTTGTCGATATACCCAAGACGCGGGCCGACGCCGACCAAAGCCAAGCCGTCCGAATAGGGATCCGCCATGTCGTACTGAGGCGTGATCGTCAGCTTGCCGTTCTTGTCGATGAAACCCCAACGGCCCCCGGTCTGGACCGCCGCATAACCCTCGGTGAACGGCTCGGCGCGATCAAACTGCGGCTGGATGATCAGCTTGCCGGACTTATTGATGTAGGCATACTTGCCGTTCATTCTGACCGGATATAGCGCGTTAGGTCGCGCCATCAGCCAGACGGCGACTACGATCACAATCAGTAACGCAGCAGCGGCTGCCGCTAATAAAATGTGGTTTTTGCGCATTGGCACAACCGGGCGTGTAGTTCTTACAGTCTCGACATCCGGAGTCATAGGCTTTCCTCCAACAAAATCGACCTAACTCCTTCAAAGCACATTTCCTTCCATTTGGCATCAAAATGGCACATTCAAGGTCTGACCGCCCCTGGGAGGATATCGCCATGAATTTGAAAACTGGTTTGCTGGCGGGAGCTTGCGTGATCCTGGCCGTAGTGGCCGCCGTCGGTTGGACGCACGGGCGAACGATACCGAATGCCGCTCAGCCGGTTTATGGACAGCCGGCTTCTATTCAACCTGGTTCTATGCAGCCAGCTTCGTCGCAGCCCGGCGATTACACAACCGCGAATCCTGCGTACCCGAGCAGTGCTCCGCCTAATCCAACTCCGAATTCTTCCTACGTCAGCCCACAACCCCCTCCGCCCTATGACAGCGGGGCCGCTTATCAGAGCGGGGTTTATTACGCCGACGCCCAGTATGAACCGTACATTCATCGACCGGTTGTGGTGCGGCCCGCGGAGGAACCGCCGCTGCCCGCGTATGCGCCCGCATACAGCGAGGGCGAGGGGAGGACAGGTGAGTACAGAGATAGTCATCACAGACGATCGACTCGGAAGTCGGTCGCAATCGTGGCAGGCAGTGCAGGCGTTGGGGCGGCAGTCGGAGCGCTGGCCGGCGGCGGTAAAGGTGCTGGAATCGGAGCTCTGGCCGGCGGCGCGGGCGGATTTGTTTACGACCGCCTAACGCATAATCACTAAATATTCCGGCATTAAAAAATAATCCGCATTAAACCGTAAGATGCAGAAGCAAGTTGACGCCGATCATCAAGACAGCCATGCCTGGAAGCACCAGCAGAGCTGTCTTCAACCGCTTGGGATCGCCGCCGGCGATTGAGCCAATGATGTGAGAGCTGACCGCGAGTCCGATCCAACCGGAAGTAATGACAATTCCCAATGCCGTGCCGGTCATGCGCGGAAAAACGTCGCCCACAATCGCGAGCGTAGTTGGAAAGACCGGCGCCATCGACACGCCCGCGCAAAACACGAGGATCCACGCAACTTTCGGGTCTTTGGTACGCAGCATCAGGTAGGTAGTAATGGCCATCAGGACAGAAGCGGCCAGTGTTACGTTAAGCGGCGAGACAGAGAGCAGGACTTGCGATGCTCCCACTCTTCCGATCAGAAGCCCCAAAGCGAATCCCAGAGAAAGGACATTGAGCGCGCTCGATTCCTGGATGCCTTGCGCAATGAGATGCTGTACCAGCCAATTCCAGACGCCGACCTCGGAAGCGACGTAGAGAAACAGAAATAACGCGCAGAGCCATAAGGTGGGGCGGCCGACCACACTGCCGATCTCCGAGAAAACGAAACTTTGAGCGCCCGTCGGCAGTGGCATGGGAGCCGCGATATTGATCAGGAGCGTCGCGCCGGCGAATCCGGCCACCAGATAACACAACCGCACTGCGTTTCTCGAAAGCAGATTAGCGGAGATGAACGGCGTTGCCAGACCGCCCAGCCCAAAGAACAGGTTGAGCAAGTTCAGAGTTGTACCGCGCCGGTCGGGAGTTACATCGCTCGCCAGGGCGTTAGCCGCGGTGACGATGATTCCACCGCCGATTCCTAAAAGAAATAGGTAGGCGGCGATGCTCGCAAAACCGCTGGAGCGGGGAAGCAGAACGAGCGCCACTGTAATCAGGGCCAGGCCGAGAACCATCCCGACTTTCTTGCCTTCGTTGTCGATCAAAGGTCCGACGGAAACCGAGGCAATGATTAGCCCGAGTGCTTGATAAAAGGCAATGGTTCCGTTCTGCTTGGGCGTGAGCTTGAAGCGCGCCGCAAGATCGGGCAGGATGGTCCCCAGCATGGCGGCGATCATGCCGTAGACGAATATAGCCAGGATGGCCGCGAGGATCAGCATAAGCAATCAGCTTATAGCAGTTTAACGCCGGACGCGGCGGTGGCCTGTGGCACGCGCTCCGGCGCTATGCAAAATGATACCTGCGTGACTGGTTGTCCCTTCTTGTTGTTGCGCAGCGAGAGCGTGGCCACATGGCGGGATATCGCAGCCTCTTGGCCACGCGCGTGGGAGCGATCACCTTGGCTGTTCCGTGGGTTGGCTCGTCGGGGACCTTGTAGCGCCAGACCGGATTGTCTTCGAGCGAATTACGATACCAGTATGCGCGCACATAGTGAATCAGGACCATTTCCTCGCCTTGCTTGATGTCGTGAGCGAGGGTCTTGATGTAGATGTTCTTCCCTGCTTTAGGAGCGGCCATAAAATCGGATCGTGTAAATGCTCCGGCGTCGCGATGACGACCGCGTCGATCGCCGGGTCCTGGAGCAACTGCAGATAGTCGTTGTAGGCGCCGAGAATGGTGGCGCCCTCGCTAGACCGAGGCAAAAGCGCCGCAGTGTTAGAATGAAAAAGTTCGGGCCGTGGCGCAGCCTGGCTAGCGCGCTTGCTTGGGGTGCAAGAGGTCCCGAGTTCAAATCTCGGCGGCCCGACCAAATAACCCTTTTACAATCAATTCTTCGCTCCTGTCCCTCTCGGAAACTTCTCTCTGGATCATTGGGGGTTGGCCAGAAGTCCATGAGTGACTCGCCAAGCCAATGTGGAGTGCCTTGTCTCCGTTTCTTACCACGCTTTTCTCAGTCTTCCGTTCGCGTGCCGCTCTCCAAGTAGAGATCCTGGCGCTGCGATCGCGGCGCAGAAAGCACTTCCTGCCTGTCTCCATCACCGCTACGACCGGCGCGCAGCCTGAACACCGTCGGGGCCGTGATTGTCCGCGAAAGAAGTACGCCGCTACGGGCGTTCCCTCGCGCTTGAGACCACCAATCGCCACTGTTTCGCGCGACTGAGTTATATTATCCCTTCGCTGCCAGCAAGACCTTGGGGAGTTTGTGCCTTCGACCCCTCTCGTTCGAGGGCATTGGATCGACACAGAGTTTTCAAGACGCACAATGGACAGCAATCAGTTGCGGGCGAAAGTCCAACTCCACTGCACTAGTCCCGCGGTCCCTGTCGACGATGTCAAGCTTCCGGGATCCTTCTCAGAGTTTATGGCGTGACATGGCCTGGCGCCTCAGTGGATCCGAATGCGGACCGCAAGCCGATGCTACTTCTGGCGTTCATACTTGTAGTCACCAGACACATGACCCTCAATAATGTGGGTCGAGATGCCTTGGTCGTCCCTTATGAACCGGTAGGTCAGTCCGGTACCGGAGAAGCTGATTTCCGACTGCGGAACGATGGGCTGCTTCGGCCCTCCGTTCAGGGCGATGAAAAGTGAACCGTCAGAGAAAGTAACCTCGACCGTGCGGAGGACCCGGATATACTGCCCCTTGTAGACGCCCACGTATTTCGCCAAGATTTCGGGAGCGACCTTTACCCTCGATTTCTCGGCGTCCGAGAGCTTGCCGACCCAGTGCTCTTGCCCGCGGTCACGATTTTCATTGCAGACGGATTCGAGCATTTCCGTGTCGGCAGCCAACTGCGCGCGGATTGCGACGGTCCAAGCCTTGGAGTAGGCTCCCGGATCTTGGAAAGTCACCGCTATTTCCAGGTGGCCGAAATCGGTGCGCCGGTAGCGCTCCGTCATGCGCAACGCTTCTGTGTGGGGATAGCCGTCATGGATCCATGTCCGGTCGTTGAATCCCGAACTCTCCACGACCAACGTGTCTTTGTCCCAGTGACCTACCGAATATCCCATCCAGCTCGGGTCGGGATTGGTTTCCAAGGCGCGGCCATCCATGAAGATCTGACGGTAAGTGAGATCTTCGTTCAGGATCACGATCATCGCGGGAGTCTGGATGAACCTCTTCATACCTCCGTCGGTGCTGTAGCCTGGGCCCTGGGGCAGACATCGATATCGCGGGTTGTCCTTGCCGAAGTTCTCAGCGCGCTGCTGAACCAACGCTTGCGCCCAAGGCTGAACGTCGGCGGGCTTGAGGTCCCCGACATTGCGGACCGCGATATTGCCGACCGCCGTATCGAGGGGCATGTCCCACAGACCCGTGAGGTCGGACTGGCCATCGGCGGTCCGCGGCGGCGGCGCGTTGAGGTTCGGTTTGCCATCGGCCGTGCGCGGGATTCCGGGCGTAGGATGTTGCAACCACTGCGCCGCTAGCGGTGTCGCGAATGCAGTCAAGGCGATCGCGATCGAGAGGATCTTCATAGGGCTGATGCCTCCTTGCAGCCACTATACATGTAAGGATGGCCGTTGTGAATGCTTGCCATCGGCGCCGATACCTTTCCCGGTCGAAGTCAACGTCTTGTCGTCCTTCAGCACGGAGTGGATTGCCGACCATCCCCGACTTGCGCGCACTTGGTTCGGGCGGACGTTATCCTAAACTTGAATGCCGAAGGATTAAGAATGGGTCGACCTGTGGGAATTGTCATATTATTTTGCTTACTCGCCCAAGCGGCAATAACCTTCGACCTGTCTGCTGACTTCTCCCTGCGGAATAATCCCAACCAGGCTTGGCAGTATGGTTACTCTGAGACGAACTCGCTCGATCCGGCGCAATTTCGAATCGATAAGTCTACAGGCGCCCTCGGCCAGATTGGCTTCTGGCACCCGAGCGTCAGCGATCGGCCGGGCCCTGGGTATTATCCTTATGTCGCTTATAACAGCGCGAAACAAACACGTTTGGGTTCAAGCAATGGATGGGCTGCGCGAGCGGGCGAAGTCGCCATGGAAGCCAGTAACTCCGGACAGTACAGCCTGATTCGTTTTGTGGCCCCGGCGGCAGGCACCTACCAGGTAACAGCTCGGTTTGAAGGCATCCACTTCGGCCTTTCTTCAACGGATGTACATGTGCTGCACAACGCCACGTCACTGTTTGATTCTGAGATTGAAGGCTATGGAGGCGACCCCGCCTTCCACGCTGTGGAGGGCATAAGCCCAACCGCCGCCTATTCCGGCAAGATCGACCTGAAAGCGAACGACACCGTCACATTTGCATGTGGGTACGGGAAAAACAAGACGAACTTCAGTGACACGACCGGCCTCTTTGCCCAAGTGATTTTGCTTTCCGAGGTGGGCCGCAGCAAATAGCAGGATTGGTGACGGTGCGAATGGACCGAAAAAGAAAACGAGGGCGCAGACATCCGGCTCGGAAACCGACAGAACGGCCACGAGCCTAGCCGCGGATGACGTATACGCGCTTGCCGTCGCGCTGGAA